>Ga0182743_1000187_pt1 | contig 98002 bp, 90 predicted proteins | sample eDN3rd30CKraftOP_FD_128522 | JGI IMG/M metagenome (GOLD analysis project Ga0182743, IMG submission 128522) | Enriched Organic Plus compost microbial communities from Emeryville, California, USA - eDNA 3rd pass 30_C Kraft OP (version 2) (version 2) ...
ACAGTGCGGTGCAGTACCTGAAGGCGGGCGAGAAGATCGTTGAGACCTACACGGTCAAGTCGGCCGATGGCACGGCCACGAGCACGATCACGATCACGATCAACGGCACGAACGATGTGCCGATCATTAAACCGGCTGACAGTGTGCTCAGCGTGTCTGTGTCGGAAGAAGGACTTGCCCGGGGACTTCCCAGCGTTGCCACTGGCGAAACAGATACCACCAACAGCACGACGGCGACTGGATCGATCGCCTTCACGGATGCCGATGCGAACGATACGCACGCGTTTTCGCTGATCGCTCCGTCCATGGCTTTGACTTCAGGCGGGAAGGCCTTGGCCTGGGATTTGTCGGGCGATGGGAAGTCGCTGATCGGCTACGTCATGTCGGGCGGTGCGCGGACCGATATCATCGATGTCAAGATCAATGATTCGGGTGTCTACTCCGTGAAGCTGCTCGGCCCGGTGGACCATTCCGATACCAGCAAGGAAGACATCACCAGCCTCGAGATTGGCGTCAGGGTCACCGACAGCGCCAATGAGTCTGCGACGACCAAGATCACGATCAATATCGAAGACGACTCGCCGCAGTTCGGCATGGTCACCAATGCCGTCATGTCGAACGAAGTGGGGCAGCTCCACGGTGTGCTTGGATTCGAGACGGGTGGTGACGGCTTTGGTTCGTTGAAGATCACGGACATTACCGGATTGCCTAAGGACTGGCATTGGGACGCGATTGATGCAAGTGGCTCCTCCGTCAATATCTTCGCGCCTGGCGGCGTCACGCCGGTCTATACGGTTGTATTGAATGCGGACGGTAGCTACGCGGTAACTCAGAACTCCGTTCGACCTGGTGCGTCGGACAACATTAACTTGGGAACGGCTCTTGCTAATCCGCCTACCGGGGGTTACGTCTTCAGTAAAGGGGATCTCACCGTTACACTGACGCCTATCGTTAATAAGAATGGTTCACTTGCATTCAATGCGGCTGATGGATGGTTCGGTGTTGGCAATACGTCGTTTGATACAGGTGAAAAGTTTGAGTTGAAGTTCAGCGAAGCTGTGACGAACTTCCAACTGGCGATTGATACCGCGCATATCAAGGCAGGCAAAGTCAACATCACTATCTCTGACGGAGTGACGACCAAAACGCTCACTGGTGTCCAAATTCCGGCAGGAGCTGCCGAGCTAGCGGTGACAGAGGCGCAATTGCGGGCGCTCGGCATGACTAATTTTACGACTGTGACCCTGGAAGCGACGGATAAATTGTCTGTGTCGTTCGGCGTCCTGTCCTACACCGAATACCATGCCGCAACCGACATGAGCTTCACCGTCAACGTTCAGGGTCAGGACGGCGATCACGACTCTGCAAATGCTTCCTTTGTGGTCACGTCGGCAGGCGGCAGCTCAGCCAACAACAACTTCACGGGCACGGCGGCGAACGAAGTCTTCCATGGCGGCAGCGGCACGGATCACTATGATGGCCAGGGCGGTTTCGACATCGTCGACTATGGCGATTCGACTACGACGGTCATCGCCAGCCTTGCCACGGGTCAAGGCACCGGCGGGGATGCCGCAGGCGACACCTATGCCAACATCGAAGGCCTGTTCGGCGGCAAGGGTGACGATACCCTGACCGGCAACGATCTGAGCAACCTTCTGGTCGGAGGGGCCGGCAACGACACCCTGTATGGCGGTGGGGGCAACGATACGCTGCGTGGCGGCACTGGCAACGACACCATGACTGGCGGTGCGGGCAACGACACCTTTGTGTGGGGGCTGGGCGATCAAGGCACGACCGGCGCGCCGGCTGTCGACACGATCAAGGATTTCGGCCTGAATGAAAGCGATCTGGTCAAAGGCAAGGATGTCCTGGACCTGCGCGATCTTCTGGTTGGCGAAAATGCCCCTGGCGCCGATCTGTCCAAGTTCCTGTATCTGAAAGAGGATGGTTCCGGCAACACCGTCATCAATGTCAACAGCAAGGGGCAACTGGATGCGACAGGCGGGAACTTCGATCAGCAGATCGTGCTCGAGCATGTGCATCTTCAGGATCTGGCCGGAACTGGCAGCCAGAACCAGATGATCCAGCAGATGATCACCGACGGCAAGCTGAAGGTCGATCACAGCTAAGTCATTGCCAAGCCCTCGTCGTGCCCGCGTAAGCGGGCACCCACAGTACGTTGCGTGGATCCCGCCTTTCGGCGGGATGACGAGGCAAAGCGGGGGATGATGAGGCCGTGCGGGTATGGCGCGGTAACGTACTGCGGGTTCGCAATGCTCTTTGGAGTAGTGAAGTGCATGTGAGCGGCCCCGTCCGGCGGATTTTTGTTGTCTTTTCTGTTTGACTTGGTTACAACACGGGCCATGCCCATTGCGCCCACCCTTCGCCGAGCCTGTATCAGCCTTGCCGTGTTCCTGGCGGGTGGAATCATGGTGCTGGCGCAATGGGCGCCGGCCCTGGCCGTGCAGTTCGATGCGGATCGCCTGCAGCGTCTGGCGTATCAGCGCTATGGCGCCCGGGGCTCCGCTCTGGTGTCGGAATGGATGGAGACTCTGGGCAAGGCGCGGGCCTTGCCGGAGCTTCAGCAACTCCGGATGGTCAACGCGTTCTGGAATTCGAATGTGATGGGTGGCGAAGACATCGACATCTGGGGACAGACGGATTACTGGGCGACGCCCCTGGAAACGCTGGGGCGCAGGGCGGGCGATTGCGAGGACTACGTGATCGGGAAATATTTTTCCTTGCTCTATCTTGGGGTGCCGGCCGAGCGCCTGCGGCTGATCTATGTCCGGGCCAGGGTGGGCGGCCAGACCATTGCCCACATGGTGCTGGGCTATTACGAGTCGCCGTCGTCGGATCCGCTCATTCTGGACAGCCTGACGTCCACCATGGCGCGCGCCGGCGCACGGCGCGATCTGACCCCTGTATTCAGTTTCAATGCGCAGGCCCTCTATGTGGCGGGGGAAACCCGTTCCGTGGGCGGCATACGCCGCTGGCAGGATCTGCTGGTACGGATGCGTGCGGAGGGCATCGAGCCATGAGGGCGATGCCTGGTGTGTGGGGCTCATGACAATAGGAATGATCCATGTCTCTGCTTAAACAGCTTTTGCTCAGTGTTTCGGCCGCCATTCTGGCCATCGTCATCGGCACGCTTGCCTTCAGTGTGGGGTCTGCGCGCAGTTATCTGGATGCCCAGGTCCGCTCCGAAAGCGAGAATGCAGCGGTCTCCCTGGCCATCACCTTGTCGCAGCCTTTCAACCAGGACCCGGTCATCCGCGAGCTTCTGCTCATGGCGCTGTTCGACACCGGCCGTTTCCAGGAGGTGCGGTTCGATAATGTCGCCGGCAAGGCGCAGTTCGAACGCCGCAGGGAGGCGGCGGGGGACAGCGCCGCCGTGCCGGGCTGGTTCCGCCGGCTGCTGCCGCTCGAGCAGGCCGTGGCGACGCGTGAGGTGTCCGACGGCTGGAAGCAGGTGGGGCGTCTGACGGTGATCGGCGACAACAGTTATGCCTACGCATCGTTGTGGCGCAGCACCCTGAGGCAGTTGCTTCTGGTCCTGGCGGCCGGCGCCCTGTGGGCATTGGTGATTGTCATGCTCATGCGCTGGTTGCGCCGCGCCTTGAACGAGCAGGTGGCGCAACAAGTGCGGGCCATCGCCGACGGTCGCGAATTGCCGGTGTCATTCAATACCCCCGTGCGCGAACTGGATTTCCTGCTCAGCGAGGTCAGTCAGGCACAGCAGCGCGTCCGGGCGACCAGCCAGGAAATGGGCGCAAAAATCGAGTCGCTCAATCTGGAATTGAACCAGGATGCCGTCACTGCTTTGCCCAATCGCCGATTCTTCGTCAACGAGTTGCGCCGGGCGTTGCAGGATGATCAGGCGCCCACCGGTCATGTGATGATGATGCGCATCCGGGACTTGGCGGCCGTCAGCGAAGCGCATTCGCGGCATGAGGTCGATGTCTGGCTGCGCGAGGCGGCCCAGGAGATGCGTGCTCTCGCCCGCCGCGCGCACCCCGAGGCGCAGGCGGCCCGCCTGAACGGATCGGATTTTGCCATTCTGATGCCCGGTCAGGGCGGTCCGCAGGCCACGCGATTTGCGCAGAGTGTGTGTCGTCACCTCCGGGATTTGTCCTTGAGCATGCCCGACGGTCGCCTGTCGCGCTGGGCCTTCTCGTTGACGGATTATGTTCCGGGCCAGGAGGCCGGTTCTATCCTGGGCATGCTCGATCACGGCTTGATGCGCGCCGAGAGTGCGGGCCACGTCGATGTGGAGTATGTGCCCCGGGATGAAGGCATGGGTCAGCGGGTCAGCGCCAGCGAAGGAGAATGGCGGACACTCCTGCGCCAGGCGTTGGACGAGAACGGTTTCGAATTGCATGTCGAGCAGCAGAATTTCGAGGGCGACGGCATGCCTACGCGAGGCGAGGCCTCCCTGCAGGTGCGCGATGGCGACAATTGGCTGCCGGGCTCTCTTTTCATGCCGGTGGCGGTACGCCTGAACTTGTCGACGGAATGCGATCTGCGGGCCATCGACCTGGCCATGGCGTGGATCAGGGATCATCGACGCGATCTGGTGATTCGCGTTTCACTGGCCACGCTGGCGCAGTCGCGGTTCTGGCCTGCGGTGCGTCAACGTTTCGACGCGCTGGTTCAGGAGCCTCAGGTTGCCCGGCAGTTGTCGATCGAGCTGGATGCCCACGGCTTGGCCGCCTTGCCCGACCAGGTGCGCCAGTTCTGCCAGGAGGCCAAAGAGGTTGGCGTGCGCATCGGCCTGAGGCGCCTGGATTCAGAGCCGGGTGCTCTGACCCGTCTGCATCGTGTCCAGGTGGATTATCTGCGTCTTGGCGCGCCATTGATCGAATCCGTGGCCGAAGGGATGGGGGGGCTGGAGCTCTTGCGCGCCATTCAGGCGACCGCCAGGCGCCTGCATATTACGTTGGTTGCGGATGCGCCCACGGATGAGCGCAACCGATCTGTGTTGCGGGAACACGACGTCGGGGTGGCTACCGACTAGTCCGCAGGCCGGTTTGGCCGGGCCGCGAGGAAAGTATTTGCCACGCGGCTTGATTTACGGTAAGATTTACGTCTTACTCGGTAAAGGTAGGCGTTGGGTGCGAGGCATCCGGTGCACATCAAGCTGCCGCGTAACTTTGGCAGATTTCAACCCAGGGTTTCTGGCCATATCGCACCAGCACACGCTGTGGGGCGCGTGGCCAGGCCTGACGGGACCAAAACTGGCTGCTTGACCCGCCGATAAGCGGGCGATGTGGCTAAGTTGGAACAGGAAAAATCATGATACAAATGCAGACCACGCTGGACGTGGCCGACAACACGGGTGCACGCTCTGTTATGTGCATCAAGGTGTTGGGCGGCTCGAAGCGCCGTTATGCCGCAATCGGCGACGTTATCAAGGTTAGCGTCAAGGATGCGGCTCCGCGCGGACGCGTCAAAAAAGGCGAAATTTACAACGCTGTGGTGGTTCGTACCGCCAAGGGCGTACGCCGTAAGGACGGCTCGCTGATCAAGTTCGGCGGCAATGCCGCTGTTTTGCTCAATGCCAAGCTGGAGCCCATTGGCACTCGTATCTTCGGACCCGTTACGCGCGAGCTGCGTACGGAAAAGTTCATGAAGATCGTGTCGCTGGCTCCTGAAGTGCTGTAAGGGGCTGACCATGGAAAAAATCCGTAAGGGCGACGAGGTCATTGTTTTGACTGGTCGCGACAAAACCCGCCGCGGCACTGTGTTGCAACGCGTCGACGCCGATCACGTTCTGGTCGAAGGCATCAATGTCGTAAAGAAGCACGTCAAGCCGAACCCCATGGCGGGTACGCAGGGCGGCATCGTCGACAAGACCATGCCCATCCACATCTCCAACGTGGCGCTCTACAACCCCGAGACCGGCAAGGCCGATCGCGTGGGCTTCAAGGAAGTCGACGGGCGCAAGGTGCGTGTATTCCGCTCCAACGGCGCTGTCGTTGGCGCTAAGGCTTAAGGGGCGACAACATGGCTCGTTTACAAGAGTTCTATCGCAGCAAGGTCGTTGCCGATCTGCAAGCCAAGTTTGGCTACAAGAGCGTAATGGAAGTGCCTCGCATCACCAAGATCACGCTCAACATGGGTGTGTCCGAGGCTGTTGCGGACAAGAAAGTCATCGAGAACGCCGTTTCCGATCTGACCAAGATCGCCGGCCAGAAGCCTGTGGTCACCAAGACCCGCAAGGCCATCGCAGGCTTCAAGATCCGCGAAAACTATCCCATCGGCTGCATGGTCACACTGCGTGGTCAGCGCATGTACGAATTCCTGGATCGCCTGGTCACCGTCGCGCTGCCGCGTGTGCGTGACTTCCGCGGCATCTCGGGTCGTGCGTTCGACGGCCGTGGCAACTACAACGTCGGGGTTAAAGAGCAGATCATTTTCCCTGAAATCGAATACGACAAGATCGACGCAGTCCGTGGCTTGAACATCAGCATCACGACCACTGCCAAGACCGACGAAGAAGCCAAGGCGCTGCTGCAAGCGTTCAGCTTCCCGTTCCGCAATTAAGGGGCGATGACGTGGCCAAACTTTCACTCATCAATCGCGATATCAAACGCGCCAAGCTGGCAGAAAAATTCGCTGCCAAGCGCGCTGCCTTGAAAGCCATCATCGACGACCAGTCCAAGTCCGATGAAGAGCGCTATCAGGCCCGCCTGCAACTGCAACAGCTGCCGCGCAACGCCAACCCGACCCGCCAGCGCAATCGCTGTGTCGTCACCGGACGCCCCCGCGGCGTTTTCAGCAAGTTCGGCCTTACCCGCCACAAGCTTCGCGAAATGGCGATGCGTGGCGAAGTGCCGGGCATGACCAAAGCTAGCTGGTAGGAGAAACATTCATGAGCATGAGCGATCCCATCGCTGACATGTTGACCCGTGTGCGCAATGCGCAGCAAGTCAACAAGACCTCGGTCAGCATGCCCTCCTCGAAGCTGAAGGTGGCCATTGCCGCCGTGCTGAAGGACGAGGGTTATATCGATAGTTTCCAGATCGTCGGCGACAAGGCCAAGCCTGTCCTCGAGATCACCCTGAAGTACTACGCCGGTCGTCCGGTCATCGAGCGCATCGAGCGCGTTTCGCGTCCCGGCCTGCGCATCTACAAGGGCCGCAGCGAGATCCCGCAGGTCATGAACGGCCTTGGCGTGGCGATCGTCTCGACCCCGCGCGGTGTGATGACCGATCGCAAGGCTCGCGCCAATGGCGTGGGCGGCGAAGTTCTTTGCTACGTTGCATAAGGAGACCCATATGTCACGTATCGCAAAATATCCGGTCGAGCTGCCCAAGGGCGTCGAGGCCACCATCAATGCCAACGAGATCATCGTCAAGGGCCCGCTGGGCACGCTGACGCAGCCCCTGACGGGCGACGTCGTCATCGGCCAGGAAAACGGCAGCCTGACCTTCTCGGTGGCCAATGATTCCCGTCAGGCCAAGGCCATGTCGGGTACCGTGCGCGCACTGGTCCACAACATGGTGACCGGTGTCAGCAAGGGTTTCGAGCGCAAGCTCAACCTGGTTGGCGTGGGTTTCCGCGCCCAGGTCCAGGGCAATGCGCTGAAGCTGCAGCTTGGTTTCTCGCATGACATCCTGCACGAGATGCCCGAGGGCATCAAGATCGAGTGCCCCACCCAGACTGAAATTCTGGTCAAGGGCGCCGACAAGCAGGCTGTCGGCCAGGTGGCCGCCAACATCCGTGCCTACCGCAAACCCGAACCCTACAAGGGCAAGGGCGTGCGTTATGCCGATGAGGTGGTCATCATCAAGGAAACCAAGAAGAAATAAGCGCACGAACAAGGACGAATCATGGACAAGAAAGTATCCCGTTTGCGTCGTGCGGTTCCGACTCGCCGGAAGATTGCCGAGCTGGGCGTTCATCGCCTGTCGGTCTTCCGCTCGAACCTGCATATCTACGCCAACATCATTTCGCCGGAAGGCGATCGCGTGCTCGTCAGCGCCTCCACGCTCGAGCCGGAAGTCCGCAAGCAGCTGGAAAAGGCCGGTGGCAACGTTGCCGCAGCCAGCCTCATCGGCAAGCGTGTCGCCGAGAAGGCGAAGGCCGCCGGTATCGAGCAGGTTGCCTTTGACCGCTCGGGCTTCCGTTACCATGGCCGCGTGAAAGCGCTGGCTGAAGCCGCGCGTGAAGCCGGCTTGAAATTCTAAGCGAGGAATCGGCAAATGGCTAAAGCACAAGGTAAGCACGCCGTCGAAAAGGAAAACGACGACGGCTTGCGTGAAAAAATGATCGCGGTCAACCGCGTCAGCAAGGTGGTCAAGGGTGGTCGCACCATGAGCTTCGCCGCTCTGACCGTTGTTGGCGATGGCGATGGCCGTATCGGCATGGGCAAGGGCAAGGCCCGCGAAGTGCCGGTCGCTGTCCAGAAGGCCATGGAACAGGCCCGTCGCGGTCTGTACAAGGTGCCTCTCAAGAACGGCACTCTGCACCACACCGTGGTCGGCAAGCATGGCGCTTCGACCGTTCTGATTTCGCCGGCGGCGGAAGGTACCGGCGTGATCGCCGGCGGCCCGATGCGCGCAATCTTCGAAGTCATGGGCGTGCGCAACGTAGTGGCCAAGAGCCTCGGCTCGAGCAACCCCTACAACATGGTCCGCGCTACGCTGAATGGTCTGCGTGCCTGCGCAACTCCCGCCGATATTGCCGCCAAGCGTGGCAAGACGGTCGAAGAAATTCTGGGGTAAGTCATGACCGCTCAAAAGCAAATCAAAGTAACCCTGGTGCGCTCTGTCATCGGTACCAAGCAATCCCACCGCGACACCGTGCGCGGTCTGGGCCTGCGCAAGGTGAACAGCAGCAAAGTGTTGGTTGATACTCCCGAAGTGCGTGGCATGATCCGCAAGGTGGATTATCTGGTCACCGTGTCGGAAGTCTAAAAGGAATCGGCATGTCTGTAACTCAATTGAATACCCTGGCTCCCGCTGCCGGCAGCAAGCACGCCAAGCGTCGCGTCGGCCGTGGCATCGGTTCGGGTCTGGGCAAAACCGCGGGTCGCGGTCACAAGGGCCAGAAATCCCGTGCCGGCGGCTTCCACAAAGTGGGCTTCGAAGGCGGTCAGATGCCTCTGTACCGTCGTCTGCCCAAGCGTGGTTTCACCTCGCTCGGCCAGCACCTGTATGCTCAAGTGCGTTTGTCCGACCTGCAGCGCCTGCCCGTCGATGAAGTCGACGTCCAGGTTCTGAAGCAGGCTGGTGTCATCGGTCAAAGCGTGCGCTTTGCCAAGGTGATCAAGTCGGGCGAACTCTCTCGCAAGGTTTCCCTCAAGGGGCTGTCCGCAACGGCAGGCGCTCGCGCCGCCATTGAAGCGGCTGGCGGTTCGCTGGCTTGATAAGGGGTCACGGTGGCTAAAGCTCAGGCACAGAGTAAATCGGGTCCGCGGTACGGCGATCTCAAGCGCCGTGTCGTGTTCCTGCTGCTCGCCCTGGTGGTCTACCGTCTTGGCACGCACATTCCCGTTCCGGGCATCAACCCCGACGCCCTGAACGAGATGTTCCGCAGCAACCAGGGCGGCATCCTCGGCTTGTTCAACATGTTCTCGGGCGGCGCGCTGGAGCGTTTCTCCGTGTTCGCTCTCGGGATCATGCCTTATACCTCCGCGTCCATCATCATGCAGTTGATGGCCGTGGTGGTGCCCTCGCTCGAGGCCATCAAGAAAGAAGGCGAAGCCGGCCGGCGCAAGATCACCCAGTACACGCGCTACGGCACGGTGTTTCTGGCCCTGGTGCAGGCAGTGGGTATTTCCGTGGCTTTGGAGTCTCAGCCCGGTCTGGTCATCGATCCTGGCATGTTGTTCCGTTTCACGACGGTCGTCACCCTGCTTACCGGCACCATGTTCGTCATGTGGCTGGGCGAGCAGATCACCGAGCGTGGCTTGGGCAACGGGATTTCCATCCTGATCTTCGCAGGTATCGTGGCGGGTCTGCCCAGTGCTCTGAGCGGTATGTTGGACCTCGTCCGCACAGACTCCATGTCGGTGCTGTCGGCCCTGTTCATCCTGGCGCTGGTTGTGGTGGTGACCTATTTCGTGGTGTTCGTCGAACGTGGCCAACGCCGCATCACGGTCAACTATGCCAAGCGTCAGGTGGGCAACAAGATCTATGGCGGGCAAAGTTCCCATTTGCCCTTGAAGCTGAACATGGCGGGTGTCATTCCCCCCATTTTCGCCTCGTCCATCATCTTGCTGCCGGCCACGGTGACCAGCTGGTTCTCCAGCAACCCGAACATGCGTTGGCTCAGTGATCTGGCTGCCGCGCTTGCGCCCCATCAGCCCCTTTATGTCACGTTGTTTTCGGCTCTGATCATTTTCTTCTGCTTCTTCTACACGGCGCTGGTGTTCAACAGCCGTGAGACGGCAGACAACCTGAAGAAGAGCGGCGCTTTCATTCCGGGCATCCGTCCGGGCGAGCAGACCTCGCGCTATGTCGACAAGATCCTCATGCGCTTGACCCTGGCTGGTGCGATCTACATCACCCTGGTCTGCCTGCTGCCCGAATTCATGCAGATGCGCTGGAACGTGCCTTTCTACTTCGGGGGTACCTCGTTGTTAATTATCGTGGTGGTGACCATGGATTTCATGGCGCAGGCTCAGGCCTACATGATGTCTCACCAGTACGACTCCCTCCTGAAGAAGGCGAACTTCAAGGGAGTGGGGCTGCCTACGCGGTAAAAAGAAAAAATGGCAAAAGACGACGTCATACAAATGCAAGGTGAGGTTCTCGAGAACCTTCCAAACGCAACTTTTCGCGTCAAGCTGGAAAACGGCCACATCGTCCTCGGCCACATTTCGGGCAAGATGCGCATGCACTACATCCGGATTCTGCCGGGTGACAAGGTCACAGTGGAGCTCACGCCCTATGACCTGTCGAGGGCCAGAATTGTGTTCCGCTCGAAATAGCGGCCCGGCTAACGGAAACTAGGAGTCAACCATGAAGGTAATGGCATCGGTAAAGCGGATTTGCCGCAACTGCAAGATCATCAAACGTCACGGCGTGGTGCGCGTCATCTGCACCGACCCACGTCACAAGCAGCGCCAAGGCTAAGCGCCGAGTCGCATCAGATTTAACAAGGAACAGTCATGGCACGTATTGCTGGCATCAATATTCCGCCGCATCAGCACGCCGAAATCGGACTTACCGCCATTTTTGGAATTGGCCGTACCCGCGCTCGCAAGATTTGCGAAGCCTCGGGCATCGAGTATTCCAAGAAGGTGAAGGATCTGACCGACGCCGAGCTCGAGCGCATTCGTGAACAGATCGGTACGTTCACGGTCGAAGGCGACCTGCGCCGCGAAGTACAACTGTCGATCAAGCGCTTGATCGACCTGGGAACCTACCGTGGTATGCGCCACAAGCGCGGCCTGCCCGTGCGTGGCCAGCGTACTCGTACCAACGCCCGCACCCGCAAGGGCCCGCGTCGCGCTGCTGCTTCTCTGAAGAAATAATCGAGGAATAGAAGATGGCAAAAGCATCCAACAGCGGCGCCTCCCGCGTACGCAAGAAAATCCGGAAGAGTGTGTCCGACGGCATCGCCCACGTTCACGCTTCTTTCAACAACACGATCATCACCATCACCGATCGTCAGGGCAACGCATTGTCCTGGGCGACTTCCGGTGGTGCGGGCTTCAAGGGTTCGCGTAAATCGACGCCCTTCGCTGCCCAGGTTGCGGCTGAAAACGCCGGCCGTGTCGCGCTCGAATACGGCATCAAGACTCTCGAAGTTCGCATCAAGGGCCCCGGCCCCGGCCGCGAATCGTCTGTGCGCGCGCTCAATGCGCTGGGAATCAAGATTTCCAGCATTGCGGATATCACGCCCGTTCCTCACAACGGTTGCCGTCCGCCCAAGCGTCGTCGCATCTAAGGGGAAAGCATGGCACGTTATATTGGACCCAAATGCAAACTCTCGCGCCGCGAGGGTACCGACCTGTTCCTCAAGAGCGCCCGCCGCTCGCTGGATTCGAAGTGCAAGATCGAATCCAAGCCTGGTCAGCACGGCCGCACCTCTGGTGCTCGTACGTCTGACTTCGGCCTGCAACTGCGTGAAAAGCAAAAGCTCAAGCGCATGTACGGCGTTCTCGAGAAGCAATTCCGCAAATACTTCGCCGAGGCCGAGCGCCGTCGCGGCAACACAGGCGAGACCCTGATCCAGTTGCTCGAATCGCGTCTGGACAACGTCGTCTATCGCATGGGCTTTGGCTCGACTCGCGCCGAAGCGCGCCAGTTGGTCAACCACCGCGCCATCGAACTGAACGGCCACACCGCCGACATCGCTTCGATGATCGTCAAGCCCGGTGATGTGATCTCGATCCGTGAGAAGGCCAAGTCGCAGTCGCGCATCCGCGAATCGCTCGATCTGGCTTCCGGCCAGGGCTTCCCCCAGTGGGTCGAAGTCGATGCGAGCAAGCTGTCGGGCACCTTCAAACAGGCCCCCGACCGCGCCGATGTCGCCCGCGACGTCAACGAATCGATGGTCGTCGAACTGTATTCGCGTTGATCCCTTAACGGGCAATGCAATGCGCCGCTCTCAGCCCACTTTTCCGCATTGGCGGAGAAGTGGGCTTTGCGGCATTATCCCCGGCCTATGTGCCGGATTTTCCGTCAGCCTTATCGGTGTAACGAGCCGAGGGTATTGAAAAGGAACACACATGTCGTCTCAAGGTTTTCTGAAGCCCCGTTCTATCGAAATCGAACCCGCAGGCAAGAATCACGCCCGTGTCGTGATGGAGCCTTTCGAACGCGGCTATGGCCATACGCTGGGCAACGCGCTGCGTCGCATCCTGCTTTCGTCCATGACGGGCTACGCTCCGACCGAAATCCAGATGACCGGCGTCGTGCACGAATACTCCACCATCGCTGGGGTGCGTGAGGACGTGGTCGACATCCTGCTGAACCTCAAGGGCGTCGTGTTCAAGCTGCACAACCGTGAAGATGTCACCCTGGTGCTGCGCAAGCAAGGCGCCGGTGTGGTGCGCGCCAGCGATATCGAGCTGCCTCACGATGTCGAGATCATCAACCCGGACCACATCATTGCGAACCTGACCGATGCCGGCAAGATCGAAATGCACATCAAGGTCGAGCAGGGCCGTGGCTATGTTCCCGGCAACGTGCGTGCTCTGACTGAAGACCGCAGCCACACCATCGGCCGCATCGTGCTGGATGCCTCGTTCAGCCCTGTGCGCCGCGTCAGCTATGCGGTTCAGAGCGCCCGCGTCGAGCAGCGTACCGACCTGGACAAGCTCATCCTGGATATCGAAACCAACGGCGTGATTTCGCCTGAGGAAGCCGTGCGTCAGGCCGCTCGCATTCTGATGGATCAGATTTCGGTCTTTGCCGCTATCGATGACGACGTCTCCGCTGTCGAAGGCCAGGTTTCCGGCGTTCGCGGCGGCGTCCAGCCCGCCATCGATCCGGTCCTGCTGCGTCCGGTCGATGATCTCGAGCTCACCGTGCGTTCGGCCAACTGCCTCAAGGCCGAAAATATCTACTACATCGGCGATCTCATCCAGCGCACCGAAAATGAGCTGCTCAAGACGCCTAACCTGGGTCGCAAGTCCCTCAACGAAATCAAGGAAGTCCTGGCTGCACGCGGTCTGACTCTCGGCATGAAGCTCGAGAGCTGGCCCCCCGTCGGCCTCGAGCGCCCTTGATGGGATAGTCATTCCGTGACTCATCGTCATCCAGCGTTTCATCGTCATTCCGGCGAAGGCCGGAATCCACGCCAATGAGTGGATCCCCGCTTTCGCGGGGATGACGAGCGCGGGATGAACACAGTGAATGAAACCCATGCCTTATTTGTGCAAAATATTGGCGCTCTGCTAAAATTTTGCGTTTTCTCACCCGGCCCGCGGCGCTTTGCCGATAGAAGAGCCGGTCAACCGATGGTCTTGGGCCCAAGTGTTCCAGGCCATCATAAAGATTCAAAGGAAATATCATGCGTCACCGTAGCGGTCTTCGTAAACTCAATCGCACCAGCAGCCACCGTCTTGCCATGTTCCGCAACATGGCGGTTTCGCTCATCACTCACGAAGCCATCAAGACCACCTTGCCCAAGGCCAAGGAACTGCGTCGCGTCATCGAGCCCCTGATCACGCTGGCCAAAGAAGACACCCTGGCCAACAAGCGCCTTGCATTTGCCCGCCTTCGCGATCGCGATGCCGTCCTGAAGCTGTTTGCCGACATCGGTCCTCGTTTCAAGGCCCGCAACGGCGGCTACACCCGTGTGCTGAAGATGGGCTTCCGCCAAGGCGACAATGCGCCCATGGCCTATATGGAGCTCGTCGACCGCCCCGAAGCGGCCGAGGCCGAACAAGCCGAATAAGGCACGCCTGGCCGGCGTGCGTCGCGCACGCCGAGGCTCTCGCGGCAAACGCCCCTGTGCACTTGATGCGCCGGGGCGTTTTTATTTGGCAAGCGGCTAAAATGGGGGCTCTTGTTATCAGCGAGTGGTGGCACGATGTCCAGTGAAGTGGTGCTCGTTCTCAGCAATGCGCCGGATATGCTGCTGGCCAAGCGGATTGCGCATGTGCTCATCGAAGAACGCTTGGCGGCCTGTGTGAACCTTGGCGCGCCGGTCCTGTCCATGTACATGTGGCAGGGGGTGATGGAAGGCGCTGAGGAGATCCCGCTTACTATCAAGACCACGCAGGCGCGCGTCCAGGAACTGGCCGAACGTCTTGCGCAATTGCATCCCTATCAGGTGCCTGAGATTCTGGTGGTCCCGGCCATCGGTGGAGCCGCGGCATATCTTGATTGGGTGCGCGAGAACACAGCACAGGAATGAGACCCCGACGGTCTCACGATTGCATATGAGGAAAAATGTACATACGCCTTCTTGACGGCGCCGCGATGCGCCGCCTATTCGGCCGATGGTGGCTCACGGGCCTGCTGGTAATCCTGGCTGCACTGGCCTCATCGATGGGGCGGGCTGCCCACGCGCAGGACGATTTTCTTGATCCCGCAGAAGCGTTCGTGATGACATCGGCCATGTCGGCGCCCGATCGGGTGGCCGTGCACTTCCGCATCGCCAAAGGCTATTACATGTATCGCGAGCGGTTTGCGTTCACCCTTGCGCCGGATGCCGCCTTGCTTGGCCAGCCGGTCTTTCCGCGCGGTACGGTAAAGTACGATCCGACCTTCGACAAGGATCTCGAGGTCTATCACAATGGCGTGACCATCGAGCTTCCGCTCAAGCAGGGCGCGCCTGGCTCCCAGACCTTGACCGTGATCGGTCAAGGGTGTGCCGATGCGGGTTTGTGTTACCCGCCGATGAATTACACCGTGCAGTTGGTGTCCGAGCCGGGCGGCTATGCGCTCCAAGGAAAGGGGGTGGTGGCCCAGGTCCCGCCGCCGCAGGATGAGGCCCCCTCGGCGTCATCATCCGGCAGCTTGCCTGCCGGCAACGCTTTCACGATGGGCCAGGTCAGCGATGTGGGCTTGGCGTCCATCCTGGCGCAGGCCGGTTGGCTGCAGGTGGTGGGATTGTGCTTGCTGCTGGGCGTGCTGCTGACGTTCACCCCTTGTGTGCTGCCCATGGTGCCCATCGTGCTGGCTGTCGTGGCGGGCGATGTGCATCATCTGCAGAAGCGGTCGCGTCTGCGTGGCCTGGGGCTTGCCGCCGTATATGTACTGGGCGTGTCCGTGGTCTACACGGCACTGGGCGTGGCGGCGGGGCTTGCAGGCGCGGGCTTGGCCGCATGGCTGCAGACGCCGCCGGTGCTGATTGTCTTTGCGCTGTTGCTGGCACTGCTGGGTCTGTCCATGTTCGATGTGTTTACGGTCCAGGCGCCGGTGGGGCTGCAGTCGGCGCTCAGCGATCGCGTGGCGCGTATCCCGGGTGGGCGCGTGGGCGGGGCGTTCCTGATGGGGATGCTGTCGGCGCTCATTGTGGGGCCTTGCGTTGCTGCGCCATTGGCCGGGGTGTTGCTGTTCATTTCGCAGACGGGCGATGTCGCCCTCGGGGGCAGTGCCTTGTTCGCCATGGCCTGGGGACAGGGCGTGTTGCTGCTCGTTCTAGGGGCGACGTCAGGGGCCTTGCTGCCCAAGGCGGGTGCCTGGATGGATGGCGTCAAGAGGCTGTTCGGAATGCTGCTGCTGGCAACCGCCTGGTGGATGGCAAGCCCCCTTCTTTCTCCGGTGGCGATGATCCTGGGCTGGACCTTTCTGGCCCTGTGCGGAGCCATTCTGCTGGGAGCCTTTGGCGTGGGCGCCCGCCCGGACGTCGTCTTGTCGTCCAGGCATCGCATGGGCCGCGCTGTCTTGCGCACCTTCGGGATCATGCTGGCGTTCTGGTCGGCCATGCAGATGGTGGGGCTGGCCGCGGGCGGGCGGGATGTGCTGCATCCCTTGGCGCCATTCTCGGGTGATTTGATCGGCCAGGCGGGGATGGGGGTGGCAGCGGCGGGACAGTCGGGTCAGGGCAAGCCCAGCTTCGTGAAGGTGTCTTCACCGGCAGAGCTGGATCGCGTGCTGGCCGGGGCCGAAAAGCCAGTGATGCTGGATTTCTATGCCGACTGGTGCGTGTCGTGCATCGAGATGGAACGTTTCACCTTCCCCGACCCCAAGGTGGCAGGGCTCATGTCGCGCATGCTGCTTGTGCAGGCGGATGTCACCCGCAACACTGATGATGATCGGGCCTTGCTGCAACGCTTCCGTCTGTTCGGCCCACCCGGCATCATCTTCTTTGATGAACAGGGCCGGCCCCGCGAGGATCTGCGTGTCATCGGCTTCAAGAACGCCCGGGACTTTTCCGCCGTTCTCGAAAGGGCGCTGGCCGGGAGTGGATCCCGGCCTACGCCGGGATGACGAAAAAATGCGCTGGGATGACGAGGCAGTGCTTCGGGATGACGAAAGAGTACTTCGTCATTCCGCCGCAAGGCGGAATCCACGAGGCGGGTTGCCGGTTGCCCGGCACTGATGCTCAGCGCTGGGCGCGCAGGAGTTTGGCCGCCGAGATGGCGAAATAGGTGAGGATGCCGTCGCCGCCGGCGCGTTTGAAGGCGATCAGCGACTCCATCATGACCTTGTCGTGATCCAGCCAGCCATTGGCCGCAGCGGCCTTGATCATGGCGTATTCGCCGCTGACCTGATAGGCATAGGTGGGCACGCCGAAAGCGTCCTTCACTTCACGCAAGACGTCGAGGTAAGGCAGGCCCGGCTTGACCATCACCATGTCGGCGCCTTCGTGGATGTCTGCGGCGACCTCACGAAGTGCTTCGTGGCGATTGGCCGGATCCATCTGGTACGTGGCCTTGTTCGACTTGCCCAGGTTGGCCGCGGAGCCCACGGCGTCGCGGAATGGGCCGTAGAACGCGCTGGCGTACTTGGCCGAGTAGGCCATGATGCGTGTATAGATGAACTGGTTGGCTTCCAGGGCCTTGCGGATGGCGCCGATGCGGCCGTCCATCATGTCGCTCGGGGCGACGATGTCCACACCTGCCTGCGCCTGAACCAATGCCTGGCGGGTGAGGATCTCGACCGTGGGCTCGTTGAGCACGTAGCCTTCGTCGTCGATGACGCCGTCCTGGCCGTGGCTGGTATAGGGATCCAACGCCACGTCGGTCAGCACACCCAGCTCGGGGAAGCGCTGTTTGATCGCTGCGACCACGCGAGGCACCAGGCCTTCGGGATTGGCGGCTTCGATGCCGTCCGGGGTCTTGAGCGCGCTGTCGATGACGGGAAACAGCGCCAGTACAGGGATACCCAGTGCCACGCATTCTTCGGCGACTTCGAGCAGGGTGTCGGGCGAATAGCGCACAACGCCGGGCATCGACGGCACCGGCTCGCGCACACCCTCGCCTTCCCGGACGAACACGGGATAGATCAGGTCGTCGGTCGTCAAGACGTTCTCACGCACCAGGCGGCGCGAGAAGTCGTCGCGACGGTTGCGGCGCGGACGTGAGATGGGGAATTCGGTCTGAACGATGAATGAAGTCATGGCACCACCTTGGGGGAAATCCAGTTTTCGATATGGCTAGTCGCCTCTTCAATACCGATGCGGTGTGTGGCGGAGAAGGGGACGGCCTGGAGCGCGCCGATTTCGGCCAGTTCTTTCTTGACCGCAAAGACGGCTTTGATGCGCTGCCCGTAAGGAAACTTGTCGGCCTTGGTCAGCAAGGCCAGTACAGGCTTGCCGGTGGGCGCGATCCAGTGGGCCAGGCGCCGGTCCAGGTCAGTGACGCCGCGGCGGATGTCGATCAGCAGGACCACCCCGGCCAGCGAGTGGCGCTCGCGCAGGTAGCCGCCCAGGATATCGGCCCAGCCTTCGCGGGCTTCGTGGGCCACGGAGGCATAGCCATAGCCCGGCAGGTCGACCAGGTAGCCGAGGACGCCTTCGGGGTCGAGCGGATCGGGGATGCCGAACATATTGATCAGCCGGGTGCGGCCGGGGGTCTTGCTAGAGAAAGCCAGGCGCCGCTGATTGGTCAGCACGTTGATGGCCGACGATTTGCCGGCATTGGAACGTCCGACGAAACAGACTTCCGGGCCGGTGGGGGGCGGCAGTTGATCCAGCCGGGCCGCCGACGTAGTGAAGGACGCGCGATGTAGTATGGACAAAGGGGATACCTAAAAAGGTTCGAGAGATACCCTATTGTATAATTTGGCGTTTGAGTGGGTAGCCAGGGCCGCGTTTCGCGTGGATTGCCTTGGGAGGTTTGTGGTGGCGGGCCCTTGCGAGGCCCGGGTCAAGAACAAAACAACGATCCGTAGAGGTCTTCATGAAGCGTGTGCTTTTGAGTATGTGTATTGCGGGTGGTGTGCTGCTCGGTGCCACCTTGCCGGGCCTGAGTCTTGCGGCGGATGCCGCGGCTGCCAAGCCTGACGCCAAGAAGGGCGAACAGCTCTTCACCAACGGCGATGCGGCGCGGGGGATCATCTCCTGTGCGAGCTGTCACGGTCCGGGCGGCAATAGCATCATTCCGGCCAACCCGAACCTGGCGGGCATGCCCCATGAATACATTGCCAAACAGTTGCGCGATTTCAGCGCCAAGGATGGCGCCCAGCCTGCGCGCCGCGGTCCCAATGGCGCCAACACGGTCATGACCAGCTTTGCGTCGGCGCTCACGCCTGAAGACATGCAGAACATCGCTCTGTACCTGTCGCATCAGAAACTCGATTACGACAAGGCGGCTACGGCCACCAGCGAGGCCACCATGGCGCGCGGTCAGCAGATCTGGCGTGCGGGCATCCCCGACCGCAATGTGCCGGCCTGCGCGGCGTGCCATTCGGCCAACGGAGCGGGCCTGCCGGCTGAGTTCCCCCGCCTGTCGGGCCAGTTCCCCGCCTACATCGCCGACCAGCTCAAGTTGTTCCGCAGCGGTGATCGTGCCAATGGCCCCATGATGCACGACATTGCCGACCGCATGTCCGATTCCGATATCGCGGCGGTGGCCGATTACGCGGCAGGCCTGCGCTGACCGGCAGCGCGGGGCGCGGTGTAAACCGCGCCTGGTATCCAGGTAGTGCAAAGGGGGGCTGGGTTCGGCCCTCCTTTTTCTTGTGAGTGACACTGTGACCCAATCCACCACCCATCGCCGATGGGGTTCCGATCTCGTCGAACTTCTTGGTTCGATGCGTTTTGCGGTCAGCCTGTTGGTGTTCATCTGTGTCGCCAGCCTGATCGGCACCGTGCTGGCCCAGAATCAGTCGGCCAACACCTATGTGGACCAGTTCGGGCCGTTCTGGTTTGCGCTGTTCGACAAGTTCTCCATCTGGCACGTCTACAACAGTTGGTGGTTCCTGGTCATCATGGCCTTTCTGGTGGTGTCCACCACGCTGTGCCTGTTGCGCAATGCGCCCAAGATGGTTCGCGATGCGCGCTCCTTTCGCGAGTACGTGCGCGGCACCAGCCTGCGTGCCTTCCATCATCACCTCGAGTCGGTGAGTCCGCTCGGTCCCGACGAGACGCTGCGCCGGATGCAGCAGTGGCTTGGAAGCCAGGGTTATCGTTGGAAGCTGCGGCGAGGCGACGATGGCCTGATGCTGGCCGCCAAGAAGGGCAGCGCCAATCGATTGGGGTATATCTTTGCGCACGCGGCCATTGTGGTCATCTGCGTTGGTGGGCTGCTCGACAGCGAACTGCCCGTCCGCCTGCAAGTCTGGTTGGGGGGCAAGCAGCCCATTACGCAGAACATGCTGATCGCCGATGTGCCGCCTTCCGGGCGTCTGTCGGCGGCCAATCCCAGCTTCCGCGGCAATTTGCTCCTGCCCGACGGCAGCCAGAGCGCCACGGCGATCGTGAATGTCGATAATGGCGTACTGGTTCAGCCACTGCCTTTCTCCCTGAAACTGAACAAGTTCGATATTTCCTATTATTCGACGGGCATGCCCAGCAGTTTCAAGAGTAGCGTCACGGTGACCGATCACGAAACCGGCAAGTCGTTCGATCGCCTGATCGAAGTCAATGAGCCTTTGCGCTACAAGGGTGTGACGGTCTATCAGTCCAGTTTTGACGACGGGGGCAGCAAGCTGCAATTGCAGGCTTACCCGCTGTCGGGCCGCAACGATACGCCGGTCAATGTGCAGGGCGTGGTGGGGCAGTCGGCCTCTGTCGCCTTGCCGGGTCTCGCGAACCCGGTTCAGGTCGAACTGACCGGCTTGCGGGTCATCAATGTCGAAAACCTGGATGCGGGCCAGGAGCCCCAGGCCCGCAATGTGCTCGAGCACGTGGCTTCCGTCACGGGCAGCGCGGCTGGGGCCCGCAACGAGCATTTGCGCAACGTCGGGCCCAGTGTGCAATACCGGGTCGTGGGCAGCGACGGCCAGTCGTATGAATACAGCAACTACATGCTGCCCATGGTTCTGGACGGCAGCGAGGTGTTTCTCGCCGGCGTGCGGCAATCAGCGGCCCAGCCATACCGCTATATGCGTATCCCTGCCGACGACAACCATTCGATTGGCGAGTTCATTCATCTGCGGGCCGCTCTGAGCGACCCGGCCTTGCGTGCGCGGGCGGCGGAGCGCTTCGCGGCGTCCAACGCCAGCGACGATGCGCAGCGGCCGCTTTTGAAGCAGGCGGCGGAAGGCGCGCTTGAAACCTTTGCAACCGGGGGCTTCAACAAGCTGCTGGATCGCGTGCCGGCGGCGGAGCGAGAAAAGGTGCTGGGGTTGGCGGTGCCGATGATCCAGATTTCTCTGCTCGAGCTTTACGATATGGATCGCGCTGCGCGAGGCCTTGCTCCGCTGGACCGCAACGGCCCCAAGGCCGAAAGCCAGGCCCGATGGATTCAACTGGCATTGCTGGCGCTGGCGAACCTGCCGGATTATCCCGCGCCAGCGTTGCTGGGTCTCAAATCGTTTGAGCAGGTGCAGGCCAGCGTTTTCCAGGTGGCGCGCAGCCCGGGCAAGAACGTGGTGTATCTGGGCTGCATCTTTCTCGTAATCGGCGTATTCTCGATGTTCTACATACGCGATCGCCGCATCTGGGTCTGGATACGTCCGGCCGGCCAAGGCAGCCAATTGCTGGCGGCCATGACGTCCCAGCGGCGCACCCTGGACTTCAGTCACGAATTTGCCCGCTTCAAGGACGCGTTCACGCGTCTGTCCACTTAACGAGGTTTAGCAATGTCCGACACTACTCTGAAAGCGCCCGCATGGCAGGATGCCATGGCGGCCAGCGGAGACTCCCGGGGCGTGCGTGGCCGGCCCGACTGGACTGATGTCGTGTTTTTCCTGATCCTGGCCTCCGGCGCCGGCTATGCCCTCTCGGTGTATGGCAACAGCATGGACTACTACGAGAAGGTCATCCTTTGCGGGGCCGTGGCCGGATTCACCTGGATGGGATGGCTGTGGCGACCGTTGCGTGTGCTCATGGTCCTTGGCGGGCTGAGCGCCCTGTTCGCCATCTGGCTCTACAGCGGGGGCGGCGATCTCAGTCAGGGAGATATCACCCGTTCGGAGCAGGTTTTCCTGCTCAAGTACCTGTTTTCCTCCCAGTCGGCCATTCTGTGGATGTGCGCCCTGTTTGCGCTGGCCACCGTGTGCTACTGGATCGGGTTCGTCAGCCCGACCGCCGCCTGGCTGGGTACGGCGCTGACCTGGTCGGCGGTGTACGCCGGTGTCACGGGCATGCTGGTGCGCTGGCGAGAAGGCCACCTGCTGGGGCCGGACATCGGGCACATCCCCGTCAGCAATCTGTACGAAGTCTTTGTGCTGTTCGCGCTCATCACAGCCCTGTTCTACCTGTATTACGAGCGGCGTTACGCCACCCGTGCGCTGGGTGGTTTCGTGCTGATGGTGGTCACGTCCGCGGTGGTGTTCCTGCTGTGGTATTCGTTCACCCGCAATGCGTTTGCAATTCAGCCGCTGGTGCCGGCCCTCAAGAGCTGGTGGATGAAAATCCATGTCCCGGCCAATTTCATCGGCTATGGCACGTTCTCCCTGGCCGCCATGGTGGGCTTCGCTTACTTGGTCAAGTCGCACGGCGAAACGCGTTCGTGGGGCAAGCTGGTGCCACTGTTCATACTGGGGGCGGTGTTGTGCGCTGAACCCCTCATTTTCGGATCACGCCAGGTTTCGGCGACCTGGATGCTGTATTTCGGCCTCGGGGCCTTGATCGTCGGCGCCATCCTGGCTTTCCGCCGTCCCATCGCCCGCCGTCTGCCTTCGCTCGAAATTCTCGATGACATCATGTACCGCGCAATTGCCGTGGGGTTCGCCTTCTTCACGGTGGCGACCATTCTGGGGGCGTTGTGGGCGGCGGATGCCTGGGGCACCTATTGGCAGTGGGATCCCAAGGAGACCTGGGCGCTGATCGTCTGGCTGAACTACGCCGCCTGGCTGCACATGCGGCTCATGAAGGGCTTGCGAGGGCCGATGGCGGCGTATTGGGCGCTGGGCGGTCTGTTGGTCACGAGTTTTGCGTTCCTGGGGGTGAACATGTTCCTGTCGGGTTTGCATTCCTACGGCGAGCTCTGAACAGGCGGTCAATCATTATCATCCGATGGCAAGACAATTACCTGCATCTACGTATGGACAAACCTGCGTAGAAAAAGGTATAAATATGTAACACCAAAGAAAAATAACGCGTACAGCGAGGCTGCATCCTGCCTCGTTCAGGCTTTTCGTACACGGTCACGCACGAGTTGAGACGAGAGCAGCCCCGGTGAGTTCCGACGCATCCCCTCATTCCTTCAAGGCATTACCCGGCGGGTTGCGCCTCGAGCAGGTCTTGGAGGCGCAACTTGCGCTCCTTACCTCCTATGTGCCTGTTTCACAGTGGCTGGTGGCCGATTCCACCGAGTTCACCGAGCCGGTGCATCTGTACGGAGAGTTTTGCGTGGGACCGCTTTGGCTGGCAGGCTTCCTGCTGCCTTCGCAAGGCTGGAGCACCAAGGGCATGCCGGCGTATTTCAGTTGGCGTCGCAGCGAGAGCCGCTCCGAGATACAGGGGCAGCCTGTGTGCGTCATCAAGGTGCCCCTGTCGGCGGGGTCCGCCCGCAAGGCATGTCGGCAGGTGCTGGTGGGGGTCGTGGGGGGGCAGCTTGCGCCACCGGTCATCGATCCGGCCGATCACCACCGAATCTCCCTGTGTCTGGATAGCCTGGCGCAGTTCTTCGAGTTGCTCGAGCAGCTTCAGGATGCCAATCGCAAGTTGCTGGAGGTCCGCGAAAGCTCTTCGCGCGACCCCCTGACCAAGGCACTCAATCGCTGGGGCTGGAACGACAGGCTTCGGGCATTGCAGGCCGACGACGATGTCGCCATCGTTTTCATCGATGTCGATTTCCTGAAGGAAATCAACGACACTCAGGGGCATGGCGCAGGCGACCGCCTGCTGCAGTCGCTGGTTCAGATCGCCAATGGTCTGTTGCGCCGCGAGGATTGCCTGGCCCGCATCGGGGGCGACGAGTTCGCGGTGATGATCAAGGCGGCAAATCGTCTCGATGCCGACATGCTGCAGGAGCGGCTGCGCAAGGCGCTCAGCGAGGCGGGCATTTTTGTATCGATGGGTGCCGCCTTCAAGTCCGAGGCGGGCACCCTGGTCAAGGCGCTGCGTCTGGCTGACGCCCGCATGTACAAGGAAAAACGCGCCAAGCGCCAGCCTCGTCTCGAGGCCGATCGGGTCGACATCTAGGCCCCAAGATCCACCGCGTCATCCTGGCCTCATCTCGTCGTCCCGGCGCAAAGCGGGGACCCACCATGGGCGTGGATTCCCGCTTTCGCGGCAATGACGATGCAACGGGATGCCGGAGTGCGGATGACGGCTGTCCGCCGCTTACTTCTGATTGGCGGTGTCGAGCTTGCGCAGGTAGGCGAGGCAGGCCTTGTCTTTGATGAAGTCCGAGCTGCTTCGCGACTTCAGGATGGTTTCCGGGGTAGTGGCCGCCGCAATGTGGTAACCCTGTATGTAGTCGACACCCAGGCGGGCCAGTGTTTCCAGGGTCTGCTGGTCTTCCACCCATTCCGCAATGCTGCGCATGCCCAGGTTATGGGCCAGGGCCACGATGGCTTCGACGATGGCCACGTCGGCGGGATGGGCCGTCATGCTCTTGATGAAGGACCCGTCGATCTTGATGGCATCGGCGGGCAGGTTCTTGAGGTAGCTGAACGAGGTGTACCCGGCGCCGAAATCGTCCAGCGCCACGCGCACGCCCATGGCTTGCATCCGCCCGATCAGCTTGCGGATGTTGTCCATGTCCTTGATGGCGATGCTTTCGGTGATTTCGATGCACAGCAGGTTGGCGACATGCTCGTACATCAGCAGCAGGTTGAAGAAGTCCTGGATGAAACTCGGGTCGTTGAGCGACATGCCATTGAGGTTGACGCACACGAACTGCGTGGTCTCGAGCGCCGACTGATGGCGATCCAGCCATTCGAGCGTGGTTTCGACGACCCATTTGTCCAGCAGCGGCACGACCCCGGCCTCTTCGGCGGCGGCGATGATGGCGCTGGTCGGCACCAGCTTCTCATTGTCGTCGCGCATGCGCAGCAGTACTTCGAAATCGAGCGACTCGAGAGGGTTCTTCAGCGACAGGATGGGCTGCATCGCCAGGAACAGGTTGCGGGTGGAGAAGCCGGTGCTGAACTCGCGCAGAAGCTGGAGTTCCAGGCTTTGTTCGATTTCCGCCAGATCTTCGTCAGAGTGCACCACCAACTGGCTGGGGTTGCCGCTGCGGCGCGCAAGCCGGCAGGCGCGCGCTGCAGCCAATATGGCGTCGGAAGCCTTCTGGTTGGGGTTGACGACTTCGACCAGGCCCATGGAGGCCTTCAAGGGCATGCTGCGGGTGTTCATGTCGAAAGGGATCGACTTGAGTCGCTGCATGATGGCGGTGGAAATCTTGGCCGCTTCTTCGATGGTGGTATTGCGGAACAGCAGGATCAGCTCAGACCCGCCGATGCGCCCCAGTTTGTGGATGGATTGAAGGCTTTCGCGGACCATTTTGCAGACTTGCTGCAGCACGTCGTCGCCGGTCGTGTGGCCGTAGAGATCATTCACGGTCTTGAGCGAGCCCAGATCCAGGTAACCCAGGGCGAACGGCTCGTCGCTCTTGAGGGCTTCGAGCGCCTCGCCGATCTGTTTGTCGACGCCGCGCTGGTTCAATGTGTTGGTGAGCGGATCGTGGTCGGCCAGGGCGACGAGTTCCTTGATGGCTTTGGATCGCTCGTTGCGCTCGCTTTCGGTGATGACCAGGGCGATCAGCAGGCTGGATATGCCTGTGGCGGCAACATGGATGTAGGCATTGCTGAAGAAGCGGATATTGAACAGGACATCGAGTTTTTCGAATGCCCCCGATCCGGTTGCGATGACGATGAGCATCGCCGCGCTGTAGAGCAGGATGTCCGGTGACCGATTGACGGCGTGGATGCGCACGACGAGGTAGAGCGCGATGAGAATCCCGATGGCCGCCATCCACCACAGCAGAGCGGTGAAGGCCGCATAGGGCAGGGCGAAGGCGCCGACCATGAGGATGACGCCCGGTATCATGCCCGCCCGCACCAGTTTCTGCAGCTTCAGTTGCCGCAGTTCTTTCTTGAACAGTTCGGTAAAGAGCGCAAAGGTCAGGATGAAATAGAGGCCGCAGGTGAGTTGCCGCATGAAGGGCAGGATCTCCTCGGGGACGGTGTGTCCCAGCCACTGGGTATCCCAGCCCATCGACAGCGAAGTGATCCGCAGATGACTGACCAGCCAGCCTGCAAACAGCACATACAGCCATTTGCGGATGAGCACCGAGAACAGGATCAATGTGAGCGACAAGGTCAGGATGCCGCCTTCGAGCATGTACAGGGTATGGAAAGAGCCCGGTCCGAAGCTGTATGGGTTTTCCCAGGCAAACAACGAGAGCCCGACCAGCAGGATGATGAGGGCGGGAAAGACGTAAAACGAAACGCCCCGGACAATGGCGTCAAGGAGAGGAAGCAGGCCCCCCGTAGGGTTGGGTAGTCCTGTTTCCTGCTTATTCATGGTTCACCGTGGCCAGGTCCCGGCATTGCTGCTGCACGCGGTGCTGTCTTGCGTGATATCGAGTTGCAGAATCGGTTGCGAGAATCATGTTGCATCAGTTTGCGGAACAGACTTGGGCCGCGGGTTCATATGGCTTTCCGCCGACCACCTTTGGCCGGGCGGAAAGCAATTTTCTTACTTTATTACGTATACAAGATGACATGCAACATCAGAGAGGGTGCTTGACCACTCCTGTGGCTAGTGATTTCCCCTAGTGCGGTATCAAGGAAGTGGGCGCTCCGTCGCAAAAAGACTGCTGATTTCTTCGCGTGGGCGCACCACATGATGCGCATTTCCGTCGACCATGATCTCGGCGGCGCGCGGCCGGGTGTTGTACTGGCTCGCCATGGTGAAGGCGTAGGCGCCGGCCGACATGATGGCCAGCAGATCGCCGCGTTGCAACGCGAATTCGCGGTCCCGGGCCAGCCAGTCGCCGCTTTCGCAGATGGGGCCGACAATGTCGTAGACGCGGGCCACGGCATCGGGCGCCGGCGGCGTCACCCGTTCGACGCTGTGCCACGCGTCGTAGAGAGTGGGGCGGATCAGGTCGTTCATGGCAGCGTCGACGATGGCGAAGTTCTTTGCTTCGTTGTGCTTGAGGTATTCGACCCGGGTCAGCAGCACACCGGCGTTGCCGACCAGCGAACGGCCGGGCTCGAGCACGATCTGCAGGTGGTCCAGGCCGCTGGCCTTGAGTTTGACAAAGACCTCGTCCAGAAGGTCTTTTGGGGTCAGCGGGGTTTCATCCGTATAGCGGATGCCGATGCCGCCGCCAAGATCGAGGTGTTCGATCCGGATTCCTTGTCCCGCCAGGGTGTGGATCAGGACGACCAGTTTGTCGAGCGCATCCAGGTAGGGGCTGACCTCGGTGATCTGCGAGCCGATGTGGCAGTCGACGCCGACGATCTGCAGGTTGGCAAGCGCCGCCGCCTGGGCGTAGACGCGAGGGGCGTCCTCGATGGCGATGCCGAATTTGTTTTCCTTGAGCCCGGTGGAAATATAAGGATGGGTGTGGGCATCGACGTCCGGATTGACCCGGAGCGAGACGCGGGCGACCACGCCCATCTCTTCGGCCACGCGTGCCAGATGGATGAGCTCGGCCTCGGATTCGACGTTGAAGCACTTGACGCCGGCCTTCAGGGCCGCCTGCATTTCCCAGGTTTGTTTGCCCACGCCCGAGAACACGACCTTGCCGGGATCGCCGCCGATCGCCAGCACGCGGGCCAGTTCGCCGCCCGAGACGATGTCGAAGCCCGCGCCCAACTGCTTGAATTCGTTGAGTACGGCCAGATTGGAATTGGCTTTCATGCCGAAGCACACCAGCACGTTGCGGCCTTCGGCGGCAACGCGGTAGGCCTCCCAGGCGTCACGCAGCGCTTGCCGCGAGTAGACATAGAGCGGTGTGCCGAATTCCTCGGCGAGTGCCGGGAGAGAGACGTTCTCGGCGTGCAGGACGCCGTTCTTGAAAGCAAAGTGGGGCGCAACAGTCATGGTGGCGATACAGATAAAAGGTTTCCGATAGTCAGGCCGTGTGCGGTGGCATCGACGGCCGGATGGCGAGGAAGGCGTGGATGATAACCAAGTTAGGGGCGGGCCGGGGCCGTGGATGTTTGGGGCGGCACGGTCAGGGACGCATCGGGCGCCGGTGGCGGCGGTGGCATGTACAGCGAGCCCTTGTAGCCGCAGGCCGCCAGGCAGGCCAGCAGCGACAGGCTGGCTACAATGCGGAATGCGGGCCTGGCGGATGTGCTGGTGCGGCGCACGTGCATGATGAAGCTCCAGATATCAGATAGGGTGAAAGTGATGATGAATGAATCCGAATTCCTGACGCGCAGCGAGGGTATCCTCGACAGCCTGGAAAGCCAGGCGGACGATTGGGTGGCATTGCACGATCTGGATATCGAGGCCAATCGCAACGGCAACGTGTTGACGCTGATTTTCGATGACGCCATCCATGTCGTCATCAATAGCCAGGCTCCCATGCAGGAAATGTGGGTGGCAGCCCCCAGCGGCGGTTTTCATTATCGTTTCGACGGCCAACACTGGAATGATACGCGAGGGGGGCCGAATATGGCCGAAGCGTTGTCCCAGATCTGTTCCGAAGCGGCGGGCTGCCCCATCCGGGTCGTCGTCTGAGATCGGGGGCCGAGGCCCCCGCTGCTCAGAACTGGACGCGTTGGGTTTGCGCGGCGTCGGTGTTGGGCGTGGCGCTGCCCGTGATCTGATTAACCAGATCATTGATGGCATCGGCAGGGGGCGCTGCTGCAGTGGTTTCGTTGGACGTGGGCAAGCCGACGCGGGCCACGGCCTGTCCCGGCGGGAATTCCGTGAAGTAATAATCCCCGTCGACTTTCGTCAGCCCATCCGGCATGGGGCCGGGGGGCGTCTGGGGCTGGCCCTTCAGGGCGTAGCGCATATAGTCGAGCCAGATCGGCAAAGAGGCGCCGCCGCCGGTTTCGCGCGAACCCAGTGAGCGTGGCTGGTCGAAGCCCATCCAGGCCACTCCGACCAGTTTGGGCGTGAAGCCCGCGAACCAGGCGTCGTGCGAGTCGTTGGTGGTGCCGGTTTTGCCGGCGACATCGTCGCGCTTGAGTTCCCGATGCGCACGGGCGCCGGTGCCGAACGTCGCCACGCCGCGCAGCAGGTCATCCATGACATAGGCGGTGCGAGGGTCGATGACGCGGGCGGCCGCGTCGCCGGCGATCACCGGCTTGGCCTGCATGATGACCTTGCCGTTGCTGTCGGTGATGTGATCGATCAGGTAGGGCATCACCCGGTAGCCGCCGTTGGCGAACACGGCATAGCCGCCGGCCAGTTGCAGCGGGGTGACGGCCCCGGCGCCCAGGGCCAGAGGCAGCACGGCGGGGTTGCGGTCGCGGTCGAAGCCGAAGCGGGTGATGTATTCCTGCACATATTTGGGGCCGACAGCCTGCATCAGCCGGATGGACACCATGTTCTTGGACTTGTACAAGCCCTGGCGCATGGTCAGCATGGGCTCATACGTATTCCCGTAGTTCTTGGGCGCCCATGCCTTGGAGCCGGTCTGCTCGGCGGTCAGCATGAAGGGTTCGTCCGACACCTGCGTGGCCGGCGTCATGCCGCGCTCCAGCGTGGAGGCGTAGATGAAAGGCTTGAATGCGGAGCCGGGTTGGCGCCATGCCGCCGTGACGCGGTTGAACTGGTCGTCGCCGAAACTGAAGCCGCCCACCATGGCGCGGATGGCGCCATCCTCGGGCCTGACGGACACGAAGGCGGCCTGCACGGTGGGCTTGTTGATGATTTCCCAGTAGTCGCCGTTCTTGTGGAAATAGACCACCGAACCGCGCTGGATCTTGACGTCGCTCTTGGCGTTCTTGACCAGGGCGCGGGCAATCACTTTCAGGGCGTTCTTGTTGGTGACCTCGATGGTTTCCTGGCCGGTGCGCGCCACCACGACTTTGTCGGGGGTGGCCGACAGCACCAGGCCGACCAGCAGGTCTTCGCTGTCGGAGTACTTGTCCTGCACGGTGTCGAGCAGGGCATCGAGCTTGGCGGGATCGCGCTCCACACCGTCGGGCACTTCGATGGTTTCTTCGGGGCCGGGATACGGCGCGCGGCGTGTGTAGTCCAGCACCCCTTCGCGCACGGCGGCGTGGGCTGCTTCCTGGTCGCCTGACTTGATCGTGGTGTAGATATTGAAGCCGCGCGAATAAACGTTGTCCTGATAGACGCTGTACAGCAACTGGCGGGCAAGGTCGGCCACGTACTCGCCATGGATGGCATAGCCACCTGCCGGCGTGCCGGGCGCGGACTTGATCACGATGGGTTGCTCGACGGCTTGTTTGTACTCTTCGGCCGTCAGGTAGCCGAGGTCGCGCATGCGGCCCAGCACATAGCCCTGGCGCGCCTTGGCCCGGCTGAAATTGGCAATGGGATTGAAGCGCGACGGTGCCTTGGGAATGCCCGCCAGCATGGCGGCTTCGGCCGGCGTGATGTCGGCCAGTTGCTTGCCGAAATAGGTGCGGGCGGCCGCAGCGAAACCGTAGGCCCGATGGCCCAGGTAGATCTGGTTCATGTACAGATCGAGGATCTGGTTCTTGGTGAGTGTGTTCTCGATCTTGAAGGTCAGCAGCAGTTCATAGAACTTGCGGGTGTAGGTTTTTTCCGAGCTCAGGTAGAAATTGCGCGCCACCTGCATGGTGATCGTACTGGCGCCCTGAGACTTGGACATGCGCACCATGTTGGCGAGCATGGCTCGCGCCACGCCCATCCAGTCGATGCCGCCATGCTGGTAAAAACGGTCGTCTTCGGCTGCTAGAATGGCCGACTTCATGACGTCGGGGATTTCGTCGAAAGCCAGCACGTTGCGACGCTCTTCGCCGAACTCGCCGATCAGGACCTTGTCGGCCGTGTAGATGCGCAGCGGCACGCGCGGCTTGTAGTCGGTCAGGGCGCTCAGGTCGGGCAGATTGGGCCAGGCCAGCGCCAGCGCCAGCGACGCGAGCAGCGCGCCACACAAGCCCAAACCGGCCGCAAACGCGAACAGCTTGATCAGGAAACGGCCGAACCACGAACGCGAGGACGGGGGGGACTTTTGCGAGGAAGAGGTAGAGGAACTCATTGACGGCGATTGTAAGTCCAACAGGTATCAGACTTTTGTTGGCGCAACAGGTTTGTGTAACAAATTGATGCCTGGTCGGGGGGCGTCCCTGGCGCGTCGTGGCGGAGCAAGTGGGATAATACACAAATGAATGACTCTACACGTTCCGATTCCGTGACGGCGCAGTCCAAGACGCTTACAAATCCGGATTCCGTCGAGACGGTGTCGCTGCCTTACGACAATCCCGTTTTTCTCGTCGGCATGATGGGGGCCGGAAAAACCACCATCGGCCGTCAACTCGCGCGTGCCCTGGGCAGGGAGTTCATCGACCTCGACCTGGCGCTGGAAGAGCGCTGCGGGGTGCGTGTGGCCACCATCTTCGAGATCGAGGGCGAAGAGGGCTTCCGGCGCCGTGAAACCGCCATGCTCGAAGAGCTCGCCCACAAGCCGGGCATTGTGCTGGCCACGGGCGGGGGGGCGGTGCTGGCCGAGAGGAACCGGCACTGCCTGAAGAAAAACGGGGTGGTGGTGTACCTGCGCGCCAGTGGCGACGAACTGTATCGGCGCGTTGCGCGCGACCGCAATCGCCCTTTGCTTCAGACCGAAAATCCCAAGGCCCGCTTGCTGGAGCTGTTGAGCCAGCGCGAGCCGTTGTACGATGAGGTCGCCAGTCTGGTCTTCGAGACGGGCAACATGCCGGTGAGCCAGGCGGTCCGCGCTCTGATTCTGCAATTGCAAGGTTATGACATCCATGACGACGGTCAACGTTGATACGCCCGGCGGGCAGTATTCCATCCACATCGAGGCGGGCCGTCTGGATCGCCTCGCGCAAAGCATTCCCCACGATGCGACGTCGGTCGTGCTGATCACGAATCCGACCGTGGCGGGCTTTTACGGCCAACGCGCCCGCCGCGCGCTGGAGGCCGGCGGCAAGCCGGTCTTCGAGATCGAGCTGCCCGACGGCGAGGCCTACAAGGACTGGCAGACCTTGAATCTCATCTTCGACGGGCTGCTGCGCAATCGCTGCGATCGCAAGACGGTGCTTGTGGCGCTGGGCGGCGGGGTCATCGGAGACATGGTGGGTTTCGCGGCGGCCTGCTACATGCGCGGTGTCCGCTTCGTGCAGGTGCCCACCACCTTGCTGGCCCAGGTGGATTCGTCCGTGGGGGGCAAGACCGCGGTGAACCACCCACTGGGCAAGAACATGATCGGCGCGTTCTATCAGCCGATTTCAGTCGAGATCGACACCGATGTGCTGTCCACCTTGCCGGCCCGCGAAGTGACCGCCGGGCTGGCCGAGGTCGTCAAGTACGGGTGCATCATCGATGCCGGATTCTTCACATGGTGCGAGTCCAATGTCGCCAAGCTGCGCGCGCTGGACCGCGAGGCCATCACGCACGCCATCAAGCGCTCCTGCGAGCTCAAGGCCTATGTGGTGTCGCAGGACGAGCGCGAATCGGGCTTGCGCGCAATCCTGAACTTCGGCCATACCTTCGGCCACGCCATCGAGGCGGGCATGGGCTATGGCGAATGGCTGCATGGCGAAGCCGTGGGTTGCGGCATGGTGCAGGCGGCGCATTTGTCGGCGGCGGCCCTTGGCCTGGATGAGCACAGTGTGCAGCGTGTGCACGATCTGGTGCATGCCATCGCTTGCCCGGTCACGCCGCCCAACCTGGGCACCGAGCGCTGGATCGAGTTGATGCAGGTCGACAAGAAGACCGAAGGCGGCACCTTGCGTTTCATCATGTTGCCGCAATTGGGCGATGCCGTGTTTCAGTCCGTGCCGCTGGATATCGTGCGGCAGGTGCTGCACAAGACGGCCGTGCCGGTCCTGTAGGGTGGCCATGGCTGAGCTGGCTCCGTATGCATGTGACCCCGAGCAGACCCGTGGACGCCTGCACCCCGAGGATCCGCCGGCCGGCCGCAATCAGTTCCAGCGGGACCGCGACCGCATCATTCATTGCAACGCGTTCCGTCTGCTCGAATACAAGACCCAGGTCTTCATCAATCATGAAGGCGATCTCTTTCGCACGCGTCTGACGCACAGTCTCGAAGTGGCCCAGATCGCGCGCACGCTGGCTCGCAATCTGGGCCTGCACGAAGACCTGACCGAGGCGGTTTCGCTGGCCCACGATCTCGGGCACACGCCGTTTGGGCATGCCGGGCAGGACGAACTCAACGCCTGCATGCGCGAGTTTGCGCCCAAGGCCGGCGGTTTCGAGCACAATCTGCAGAGCCTGCGAGTCGTGGACGAACTCGAAGAACGCTATGCCGCCTTCAATGGCTTGAACCTGTGTTTCGAGACCCGTGAGGGTATTCTCAAGCACTGTTCCATCGTGCATGCCCGCAATCTGGGCGAGGTCGGCCGGCGCTTTCTGGACCGCACCCAGCCCTCGCTGGAGGCCCAGATCGCCAATCTGGCCGACGAGATCGCCTATAACAACCATGACATCGACGATGGCTTGCGCTCGGGCTTGATCACGGTCGAGCAGTTGCAGATGCTTGAAATTTTTTCGACGCATTATTCGAAGGTGCTCAAGCGCTACCCCAACCTGGACCGGAACAGGGCGGTGGCCGAGACGATCCGGGCGATGATCAATACCTTGGTCATGGACCTGACCGAGACCACACAGGCCAACATCCGTCATTACAAGCCGGACAGTGCGGATGCCGTGCGTGCGGCCCCTCCTCTGGCGGCATTTTCGCCTTCGATGCGTGCACAGGCCGATGCGTTGAAGCATTTCCTGCTGACCAAGCTGTATCGCCATTACCGCGTCATGCGCATGACAGGCAAGGCCCGTCGCATCGTGCGCGAACTGTTCGTGGCGTTTCTCGAAGAGCCTCGTCTGCTGCAGGACGCATACCGGCGCGATGACGGCATGGATCAGGCCCGGGCCATCGCCGACTACATCGCCGGCATGACCGATCGCCACGCCATTCGTGAGCATCGGCAATTGTTCGAGATGTGAGGTTTCGTCATCCTGCCGAACGCCGGGGTCCACGCTCACAGCAGGGGTTTCAGATATTTTCCCGTGTGACTCTCGGGGCTGGCGGCGATGTCCTCGGGGGTGCCTTGGGCGATGATGCGTCCGCCGCCATGGCCGCCTTCGGGGCCCATGTCGACGACCCAATCGGCCGTCTTGATCACGTCCAGGTTGTGCTCGATGATGACGACCGTGTTGCCGGCCTCGACCAATTGGCTCAGTACTTCCAGGAGCAGCGAGATGTCATGGAAATGCAGCCCAGTCGTCGGCTCGTCCAGGATATACAGCGTGCGTCCCGTGCTGCGCTTGGAGAGCTCGAGCGAAAGCTTCACCCGTTGCGCTTCGCCGCCTGACAGCGTGGTGGCGCTCTGGCCCAGCCGTATGTACGACAGGCCCACGTCCATCAGGGTCTTGAGCTTGCGTGCGATGGCCGGCACGGCTTCGAAGTAGTCCAGCGCCTGCTCCACGGTCAGGTCCAGCACTTCGCTGATGTTGCGCCCCCGATAGCGGATTTCCAGCGTTTCCCGGTTATAGCGCTTGCCCCCGCAGACATCGCAGGGCACATACATGTCGGGCAGGAAATGCATTTCCACTTTGACCACGCCGTCGCCTTGACAGGCTTCGCAGCGACCGCCCTTGACGTTGAACGAGAAGCGGCCGGGGTCGTAGCCGCGGGCCCGTGACTCGGGCACGCCGGCGAACAACTCGCGGATGGGGGTGAACATGCCGGTGTAGGTGGCCGGATTGCTGCGCGGTGTGCGCCCGATCGGGCTCTGGTCCACGTTGATGATCTTGTCGAAGGCCGAGAGGCCCTCGAGCGACTCGAACGGCGCGGGCTCGGTCTGCGCATGATGCAGTTCGCGCGCGACGGCGACGGCCAGGGTGTCGTTGACCAAGGTCGATTTGCCCGAGCCCGACACCCCGGTGATGCAGACCAGGCGCCCGGCGGGTATGGCCAGATCCACGGACTTCAGATTGTTGCCGGTGCAGCCGCGCAAGGTCAGCCAGGGCAGGTCGGGGGTCACGGGCCTGCGTGTGGGCAGCGCGATGCGGCGCGTGCCGCTCAGGTACTGCCCCGTCAGCGATTCCGGGTTGGCGGCCAGCTCTTTCGGGCTGCCCTGCGCCACGATGCGTCCGCCATGTTCACCAGCCCCCGGCCCCATGTCGACGACGAAATCGGCGGCGCGGATCATGTCCTCGTCGTGCTCGACGACGATCACGCTGTTGCCCAGGTCGCGCAGGTGCTGCAGGGTCAGGATCAGCCGGTCGTTGTCGCGCTGGTGCAGGCCGATCGAGGGTTCGTCCAGCACGTACATGACTCCCGTCAGGCCCGAGCCGATCTGGCTGGCCAGCCGGATGCGCTGCGCTTCGCCGCCGGAGATCGTGTCGGCGCTGCGGTCCAGCGACAGGTAGTTCAGCCCCACGTTGTTGAGGAATTGCAGGCGGGCGATGATTTCGCGAATGATGCGTTCGGCGATTTCCTTCTTCGCGCCCGCCAGTTCCAGCGCCTGGAACCAGCCCAGGCAGGCGGCCAGCGACAAGGCCTCGACCTCGTAGATGGCACGTCCGCGGCGTTCTCCCGGCTTGGCGTCGTTGCGTTCGTCATCGCCCAGCAGCACGTTGCGGGCCTCGACCCGCAGGCGCGAGCCTTCACACGCCGGACAGGTCTTGATATGGCGGTACTTGCCCAATTCCTCCCGCACCGCGCTGGAGTCCGTTTCGCGCCAGCGGCGCTCGAGGTTGGGGATGATGCCTTCGAAGGGGTGCTTCTTGACGGTGCTGCGGCCCTTTTCGTTCAGGTACAGAAAAGGGATGTCCTCGGTGCCGGAGCCGTAGAGCACATGGTGCTGAACCTCGGGGGTCAGTTGCTCGAACGGCGTGTCGATGTCGAAACCGTAATGTGCGGCAAGGCTGGTCAGCAGCGTATGGGTGAAGGCGTTGCGTCGATCCCATCCGTTGATCGCGCCGCTGGCCAGGCTCAGTTCGGGAAACGCGACCACACGGCGCGGATCGAAGTACTCCACCAGGCCGAGTCCGTCGCAACTGGGGCAGGCGCCCATGGGATTGTTGAAGCTGAACAGGCGCGGCTCGAGCTCGGTCAGGCTGTGCTGGCAGACAGGGCAGGCATAGCGGCTGGAGAAGGTCAGTTCGTCGCCGGTGTCCATGTTCAGGGCCAGGGCGCGGCCATCCGCCAGCTTGAGGGCCGTCTCGAAGCTTTCGGCCAGGCGCTGCCGGCTTTCCGGGCGCACACGCAGGCGGTCGACCACCACGTCCAGGTCATGCTTGCTGTTCTTTTCGAGCGGCGGCAGCCGGTCGATTTCGATCATCTCGCCATCGACGCGCAGCCGCACGAAGCCTTGGGCCTGCAGATTGGCACACTCATCCTCGAAGCTGCCCTTGCGTGCCCTGGCCACGGGCGCAAGGATGGCCAGCCGGGTATCCGCGGCCCACTCCAGCGCTTTGTCCACCATGTGGCTGACGCTTTGCGCCTGCAGGGGCAGGCCGTGATCGGGGCAGTAGGGGGTGCCCACGCGGGCGTACAGCAGGCGCAGGTAATCGTGGATTTCGGTGATGGTGCCCACGGTGGACCGTGGGTTGTGGCCGGCGGATTTCTGCTCGATGGAAATGGCCGGCGACAAGCCTTCGATGAGGTCGACGTCGGGCTTGTCCATAAGCTGCAGGAACTGGCGCGCGTAGGCCGATAGGCTTTCCACGTAGCGACGCTGGCCTTCTGCGTAGAGGGTGTCGAACGCCAGCGAAGATTTGCCCGAACCCGACAAGCCTGTCACCACGACGAGCCGATGGCGCGGCAAGTCGATGGAGATGTTCTTGAGGTTGTGCGTGCGGGCGCCCCGGATGCGTATTGCGTCCATCAACTGGTTTCAGGTCGTTCAAAGGCTAACTTGCTACTATAGCGCGCAGTGCTGTCTGATGTGCAGCACGCTGTCAGAAAAACCGAGCCAATTGCCATGTCCTATCCTGAAGGTCCCCATGCCGGGCGTCCCCGGCTGAAGCTGACCCCCGTCGAGCGCCGGGCGAGCGTCATGCTGGCCATGCTGTTCGCCTCGCGCATGTTGGGGCTGTTCCTGCTGACCCCCATTTTTGCGGTGGCCGCCCTGAGCTTGCCGGGGGGCGACAACCCGGCGCGTGTGGGTCTGGCGCTGGGCGCCTACGGTCTGACCCAGGCCATCCTGCAGATTCCGCTGGGCATGGCGTCCGATCGTTTCGGCCGCCGTCCGGTGATCGTCGCCGGCATGCTGCTTTTCATTGCGGGCGGGGTCATGTGCGCCCTGGCCCCGAACATCAATTGGGTCATCGCCGGCCGGGTCATCCAGGGCCTGGGCGCCATTTCGGCGGCCATCACGGCCTGGGTCGCTGATGCCACGCGGCCCGAGGTGCGCACCCGCGCCATGGCCATGGTCGGCGGCTCCATCGGGCTGTCCTTTGCCGTTTCCCTGGTGCTGTCCCCCCTGCTGGTGGGCGAGTTCGGGCTTTCGGGCCTGTTCTGGGCGATCAGCCTGCTGGGCTTTGTGTGTCTGCTCATCGCCGCTTTCCTGGTGCCGGGCGTACCGCGCGCGGAATCCCCCATCGTCCAGGCCCGCCCGCGCGATGTCCTGACCCACGTCGATCTGCTGCGGCTGAATTTCGGCGTGTTCTGCCTGCACTTCATCCTCATGTCTATCTTCGTGGTGGCCCCCGGCTTGCTGGCGCGCCTGGGCGGGTACGATTCCACCCATCTGTGGGAGGTCTATCTGCCGGTCATCCTGCTGTCTTTCGTGCTGATGGTGCCGGCGGTGTTCTACACAGAGACCCGCCACGCGCACAAGGTGGCGCTGGAAATCGCCGTGGCCGGCCTGGTGGCCGTACTGGCCCTGCTGCCTCTGGCCAGCCATGGTTTTGTCGCCACGGTCTTCATGTTCGTGGGCTTTTTTGTGGCCTTCAACATCCTGGAAGCCTTGCAGCCTTCTCTGGTGTCGCGGGTGGCGCCGCCGGAGTACAAGGGGCTTGCGCTGGGCTTCTACAATACGGCCCAGTCGCTGGGCGTTTTCGCCGGCGGAGTGGTGGGCGGCCTGCTGGTGTCGCACGGGGAATCCCGAGTGTTCCTGGCCGGGGCGGCTGTCGCCTTCGTGTGGTTTCTGACCGCCCGGGGTTTCCGGCAGGACCGCAACGGCATGGCCTGAGCCATGCCAGAAAGTGCGCGCGTATTTCTACGTCGGCCGCTCGTCCGGAGCCCAGATCGACGATAATATGCCCATATCGATATAAATTTGTTTAGGAATCCACCATGGCCTCAGTCAACAAAGTCATCCTCGTCGGCAACCTCGGGCGCGACCCCGAGGTCCGCTACAGCCCGGAAGGCGCCGCCATCTGCAACGTCTCCATCGCCACGACATCGCAATGGAAGGACAAGGCCACGGGCGAGCGCCGTGAAGAAACCGAATGGCATCGCGTCGTGTTCTACAACCGCCTGGCCGAGATCGCCGGCGAATACCTGCGCAAGGGTCGCTCGGTCTACGTGGAAGGCCGCCTCAAGACCCGCAAGTGGCAGGACAAAGACACCGGGCAAGACCGTTTTTCGACCGAAATCGTCGCGGACCAGATGCAGATGCTCGGCGGCCGCGAAGGCGGCGACGTCGCCATGGGCAGCGGGGGGGGCGATTTCAGCTCGGCGCCGCCCCAGCGCGCCCCTCGCCAGGCTCAGCAGCCGCGTCCCGCCGCGCCCCAGGCCTCATCCCCGGCCGCCAACCTGGCGGACATGGACGACGATATTCCGTTTTAAAACGTACTACGCCCGACGCCTAACCCAGAATCATCTCAAAACACGCCCGGCTCAGCGCGCTTTTCGGGTCGTTCAGCTCACTCAGCAGGTTGAAGTGGTTGCACTGGGGGGCCTCTACCCGCCGCACGTTCAGGCCTTGCTGGCGGCAGGCGGCCTCGTAGGCGTAGGTCTGGCGCTTGAAACCCTCGGTTTCCAGGCCGCCCACCGAAAGCACGACGGGTGTGCCGGCGGCAGGAAGCTGGAAGAGGGGGCTGAGCCGTTCGGCCTGGTCGGGATACAGCCTGAGCCACTCATTGATGTAGATGTCACACAGGGGGCGCAGGTCGTGCAGGCCGCTCAGGCTCAGCACGCCTTTGATCACGTCGTTCGGCAAGCCGAAGCGTTCCTGCCATCCGGCGGCGCCCAGCATGGCTGCCAGGTGACCGCCGGCCGAGCTGCCTCCCACGTGGATGCGTTGCGGGTCGATGCCGTAGGCGGCAGCATTCCGATACAGCCAGGCGATGGCGCTGCGTACCTCGCGCACGGTTTCAGCCAGAGTGGCTTCGGGCAGCAGGGTGTATTCAAGGGTGCAGACGGCAATGCCCTGGTCCGTGAAGGCTTTCGCCATCAGGGGGGCGTCTTCTTTGCTCTGCGAGCGCCAGTAGCCGCCGTGGATGAACACGAATACCGGGGCCGGCTGGCGGTCGCGCGTCACGGGGAAGAGGTCCAGCCGTTCGGCGATGCCCGGGCCATAGGCCAGGTCGTAGATGCCGGGGCATTGGCGCTTTGCCTCGCCCGCCAGTTCGGCGTATTCGGCAACGCAGGCGTCGAAGTCAGCCACCGACGCGCGGGCGTTGTACTGGACGGCGCGTTCTTCCAGAGTGCCGAAGTTGAGATCGAAGTCGTGCAATGTCATGGCGTAATCTTTCATTTGAGCGGGCACTCGGCGGCAAAGGGGTCTTTGGCATTGCTCAGGATCTTGCGCACGACCGACGGCATGAGCTCGCCCTGCGCATTGCGCTTGATCTGCATCAGGTAGTAGTCCTGGATGGGGTGATGGTTGGTGTTGAAGCTGAAGTTGCCGCGCACCGACTTGAAGTCGGCTTTGGCAAGGGCGGCGCGGAAATCATCGGCCCGGGACAGGTCGCCGTTGACGGCCTGCAGGGCGGATGCGATCAGGCGTGCCGTGTCATAGGCCAGTGCGGCGTAATGCGTGGGGACGCGGCCATAGGCGTTCTTGAATGCGCTGACAAAAGCGTGGTTCTGGGGGTTGTCCAGGTCGGGCGACCACAGCGCCACGGTGTACAGGCCCTCGGCCGCGTCGCCGGTGGCCTTGATCATGCGCAGATCCATGGAGAAGACCGGCAGCACCATGGGCAGGGTCTTGTTCAGGCCCGAATTGGCGTACTGTTTGGCGAAGTTGATGCCGGCGCCGCCGGGTTCGAACTCGTAGATGGCATCCGGAGCGATCTGGCGCAGGCGGGCCAGCTCGACCGAGAAGTCGGATTGGTCCAGCTTGGTATAGAGTTCGGCGGCCACCTTGCCCTTGTAGGTGCGCTTGAAGCCTTCCAGGGCATCCCGTCCGGCTTGGTAGTTGGGGGCAACCAGCGCCACGTTTTTGTAGCCCAGTTCGTTGACGGCCACACCGGCGGCGGCGTGCATGGCGGTGTTCTCGAATGATGCGACGAAGTAGTTCTTGTCGCATTTGGCCCCGGCAAACGGCGAGGGGCCGGGGTTGGTGCTGACGTAGAAGGCACCGTGCTGCAGCACGGTGGGCGCCACGGCGGTCAGGACGTTGGAGAAGTTGATGCCGGTGAAGAGGCGCACGCCCTGTTGCAGCATCTGGTCGGCCGATTGCTTGCCGGAGCCGGGCTTGAGGCCGTCGTCTTCGATGATGAGGTCGATCGGCACGCCTCCGAGCTTGCCGCCGCCTTCTTGGATGGCCAGCTTGAATGCGTCCCGCGCATCTTCGCCGATGTAGCCGGCGGGGGTCGACAATGTGGTGATGAAACCGATTTTCAGCGGTTCCTGGGCCTGAGCGGCACCGCTCAGGCCAACCAGGGACGAGGCCAGGCAGCCTGCGAGCATTTTCTGAAGCATGATGTCTCCGACGGGTCAAGGGAGCGCTGATCTGCGCGCCATAAATTATAAAAAATGCGATATTTTCGAAAGTCTAATGGGTTTGATGAGACGGGACAAGCGTCTGACCTGTCGTCTCGCGGTAGCAGGGGCCCGTAGCGCGAGTGGGTTCCGCCTTTCGGCGGAACGACGAGAATGTTTTAGGGGAGGGACGAGAATGTTTCGGCGGAAGGGCGAGGATGGTGAGGGCACGCCCGATTTCGTCGTCCCGGCGAAAGCCGGGAACCATGAGGGCCCCAACGAGGAGCCTCCCGCGCGCATGCGCGGTGGTATCCTATGACCCATTCCACTATCAGTCATCCTGTTGGCGGGCCCGCATGGCGCCCGTTTTTCCAGTCCTGAGCACATGACGTCTTCCGCCCCGTACAGCCGCAAACGTGAACCCAATCTACGTGAGCAGGTTTTGCGGATGATTCGCGAAGATATCGCCGCCGGACGCATCGGCTTCGATGCGCGGCTGGTCGATCTTGAAATCGCTGCCGGTCTCAAAGTCTCTCGCATGCCGGTGCGCGAGGCCCTCATGCAATTGCGCAATGAGGGGGTGCTTGAAAGCACATCGCGCGGTTTCGTGCTGAAAATCTACTCACCGCGTGAGATCGCGGACATCTTCGAAGTGCGTATCCTGCTCGAGCCGGCGGCTGCCGCCCAGGCCTGCGAACACCGCGATGTCGCGGGATTGCAGGCCATGGAGAAAGCCCTGGAAAGCATCGCAGCAACCCACGCCGGCAACGATCCCCTGGGCAATCTGAAAAGCAACTGGCAGTTTCGCAGCGCCTGGGTGCGCATGGTGCCCAACGGCCAGTTGGCCGACACCATGGAGCGCCTGCGCGACAGGGCCGGGCAGGCGCGCCTGGCCATGCTGCACGAAAAGAGCTTTCGCCTGGGCACCTTGCAGCGAGCCCAGGCGATTCATGAGGCTTTCGTGCGGGGTGAGCCGCAGCGGGTGTCCGAACTGATTCGCGAGAACCTGCTGATCTGCCGCGACGCCTACTGCGTCAAGCAGGCGGAGCTGCTCGCCCGCTTGTAAGCCTGCAGCGCGCGATCAATCCAGCTTGATGTTCAGGTCCTTGATGATGGGGCCATAAGTCTTGGCGTCCTTGTCGATCAGTTGGGCGAAGGCCTCAGCCGTGGTCGGCTGGATCTGGATGCCGAGGTCCACGAATCGCTTGACCACGGCCTGATCCTTCAGCACCGTTAGCAGGTCACCCGAGATCTGCTTGACCTGTTCGGGCGGCGTGCCGGCCCGGGCGGCGATGCCCCACCAGATGCTGAAGTTCACATCGGGAATACCGCGTTCGGTCAGGGTGGGCACATTCGGGCGCAGGGGATTGCGCTCGGGCGAGGCGGCTGCCACGATGCGCAGGCGGCCGTCCTCGATGAAAGCTCGGCTGCCGGTGAGCACGTCGAAAATGAAATCGATCTGGCCGCTGACGGCATCGATGAGGGCGGGCGCCGCACCGCGGTAGGGCACGTGCATCAACTGGGCGCCGGTCTTCTTGCGCAGCATTTCGCCCAGCAGATGGGTGCCGGTACCCACGCCCGGGGAGCCAAAAGTCAGTTCCTTTTGCTTGCCCAGTTTGACCAGGTCCTGGACGTCCTGGATGGGGCTGTCCTTGTTCACCAGGAGGAAGACGGGCGCAATGGCGGCCATGGTGATGGGGATCAGGTCTTTCTTGGCGTCGTAGTTCAGGCGCGAATACAGATGCTGGTTGAGCGAGAAGGCGGCGCTGTCGGCCAGCAGCAGCATGGTGCCTGCGGCGGGGTTGGCGCCTTTGATGACGTTCATGGCCACCTGGGCTCCGGCGCCGGGGCGGTTGTCCACGATCATGGTGTAACCGTGCTTTTCGTTCATTTCCTGGGCGATCACCCGGGCCATCTGGTCGGCGGCGCCGCCGGTGGGATAGGGTACGACCAGCGTGACGGTCTTGTTTTGTGCGTGGGCCTGGGCGCCAAAGGCGACTGCGGCGCAGGTCAGGAGTTTGAGCCAGAGCTTCATGGATATTCCTAAAAGAGGAGCTTGATCTGCAAACAATGTATTGCAGTATACTGTTTGCCACAACTTGGTAGAAACACTGAGACAGGACCCGTACACCATGCATGCACACTCCATTCCCGCCGATCGGCTGCCCTTGCGGAATATTCCGGTGACGCAGCGCACCTTGCCGGCGATGTTGCAGTTGCGAGCTGAGCGCATGGGCGATGCGCCCTTGTTTTCGGATCGCCGCTACAGCTATACCGGCCGACAGGCCCAGGAGGCGGCGGCCCGGCGGGCAAGTGTCCTGGCGGCGGCCGGCGTCGGCAAGGGCGATCGCGTCGCCCTGCTGTGCAGCAATCGCATCGAGTTCCTGGAGGTCGTGCTGGGCTGCGGCTGGCTGGGCGCGGTGGTGGTACCCATCAATACCGCCTCGCGAGGGGCGCAGTTGCAGCACATTCTGACCAACTGCGGCGCCAGCCTGCTGGTGATAGAGAGCGATCTCACCGGCCTGCTGGCGGACGTGGACCTGGCCGCGACGCAGCTGCAACACGCCTGGTTGATCCAGGGCGATGCGCAGGCGGGACCGCTTGGCCTGCCCACGACGGCCTGGCCGGCGCCGGGCGAGCCGCGCGAGGCTGCGGCCATCCAGCCTGGAGACACCCTGGCCATCCTGTACACATCGGGCACGTCGGGGCCTTCCAAAGGGGTGATCTGCCCGCATGCCCAGTTCTTCTGGTGGGGCATCAACACGGCCAGCAAGCTGGGCATCTGCCCCGAGGACGTGCTCTACACCTGCCTGCCCATGTTTCACACCAACGCCCTCAATACCTTCTTCCAGGCTCTGGTCAGCGATGCCTGCATGGTGGCGGACAAGCGTTTCTCGGCCAGCCGCTTTTTCCAGTCCTTGGTGGACACCGGCGCGACAGTGACCTATCTGCTGGGCGCCATGGTGCCCATTCTCTTGTCCAAGCCGGCCACGCCCGCCGAGAAACAGCATCGCACGCGCATTGCGCTTGGGCCCGGCGTGCCGGCGCAATATCATCCCGTGTTCCTCGAGCGTTGCGGCATGCATCTGATGGATGGTTTTGGCGCCACGGAAACCAATCATGTCGTGGGCCGGGGCATTGAAGAGCAGCGCCACGGCTACATGGGTCGTCTGGCCGAGGGCTTTCAGGCGCGCGTGGTCGATGAAAACGACGAGCCGGTGCCCGATGGGGTGGTGGGCGAGCTCGTGTTGCGCGCCGACGAGCCTTATGCCTTTGCCCAGGGCTATTTCGGCATGCCCGAAAAAACCGTCGAGGCTTGGCGCAATCTGTGGTTCCACACCGGCGATCGCGTGGTGCGCGATGCTGACGGCTACTACCGTTTCGTTGATCGTCTCAAGGACATGATACGCCGCCGGGGCGAGAACATTTCCTCCTTCGAGGTGGAAGAGGCGCTGTCCGCGCACGAGGCCGTGCAAACGGTGGCCGTCTATGGCGTGCAGTCCGAACTGGCCGAGGACGAGGTCATGGCCATGGTCGTCCTGCGCCCGGGCGCCCAACCGCGCCATGAAGATCTGCTGGACCATTGCGCGCGGCGCCTGCCTTACTTTGCCGTGCCGCGCTACGTGCAGTTCGCCGAATCGATCCCGACCACGGAAAACGGCAAGATCAAGAAGTATGAGTTGCGCGCGCAGGGCGTCGGCCCCGAGACCTGGGACCGGGAGCAGGCCGGCTATCAGTTGAAGCGCGCCTGATGGCGGGGGCCGGGATGAACTGTTCGACCGGATTTGATGGGGTGCGCCTGCTGGCTGGGGTGGAGATCCCCTATCGGCGGCACGGCCAGACGTCGACCTCAGACTTGCTGGCCCAGGCGTTCCAGGCGGCCATTGCCCGTGCCGGCCTGAGGGCGGACGAGGTCGATGGGCTGGGCGTGGCGTCGTTCACGCACGGACCCGACCGGGCCATCGACCTGGCCTGGAAGCTGTCGCTGCAGCCGCGCTGGATCATGGACGACAGCAACGGGGGTACCAGCGGCCTGAACGTGTTGATGCACGCGGCCAGGGCGATCCAATGCGGCGATGCCTCGGCCATTGTCGTGGTCGCGGGCGATCATTTCGAAGCACAGGATTTTCAGCGCCTGGTCGAACACTACAACCTCACGACCCGCAATTACCTGCGCCCCCTGGGCGCCGGCAGCCCCAACAGCCTGTTTGCCATGCTGACCTCCCGTCACATGGAGGCAAGCGGCTTGCGGCGCGAGGATTACGGAACCCTGGCGGTCACCCAGCGCGGCTGGGCGGGGCAGAACCCGCTGGCGGTCTACCGCGAGCCCCTGAGCCTGGAAGACTACCTGGCCGCACCCATGGTCTCCGACCCCTTATGCCGTTTCGACTGCGTGCCCGTGGTGGACGGCGCCAATGCCATCGTGCTGGTCCGCAGCGATCACCCGTGCGTGGACAAGTCAGCCTCTTCGACGCCCGTGCGCATGCTGGCGATGGCCGCCCGGCACAACATCGATCATCAGGAGGGCGGCGGCCTGCGCACCGGCCTGGCCGATGTGGCCGGCAGCCTCTGGAATGCCGTCGGGATGGGGCCCCAGGATATGGACGTGGTCTCCATCTACGATGATTACCCGGTCATGGTGCTGGTGCAGCTGGCCGACCTGGGTTTTTTTGCGCCGGGCGACGCACAGCGCTTTGTGCACGAGCAGATCGCCACGCGCAAGCTGGCGCTCAATACGTCGGGGGGGCAGCTCTCGGCCGGGCAGGCCGGAGCCGCCTGCAGCCTGCATGGCCTGGTTGAGGCCATGATCCACTTGCAGGGCCAGGCCGGCGAGCGCCAGGTCGAGCATGCGCGCCATGCGCTCGTGACGGGCTATGGCATGGTCGAGTACCGCTACGGCATGTGCTCGACCGCACTGATTCTGCAAGGAGACGGACAATGAGCACCCCGAAGCGCAGCGCTTGCGGCATGCAGATGTTCACGGTCGATCAATGCACGGCCTGCGGGCATTGCGCCTATCCACCGCGCTATCTGTGCCCGCGGTGCCACGGCGCCCAGTGGAAGACGCGGCGGGTCGTCCGCGGCATCCTGCAGCAGTACACCGAGACCCGAGGTCGCGATGCCGAGGGCGCTCCGCGCACGGTGCCGCTGGCCACCTTGCGAACCGATGCCGGTCCTTTGGTGGTGGCGCGCCTGGCCGGCCCGGCCGTCAAGGGCGCTTCCTATACGCTGACCCTCCAGGACCAGGCCCTCATCGCCACGCCGGACTCCCCGTAAGCAGGGATTACGGCATCCTGTTGAATGCGTCCCGCACTGGTCGTCCCGCCGAAAGCCGCGACCCGCTCCTTTGTGGGTGCCCGTATTCCCGGGCATGATGATCGGGGCTGTTTGCGCGGCAAACGACATGACGCATTTATGTATATCGATGCTGTCGATGCATTTGGGGGTATTTGCCCAAATGCCGTCCATTATTCATACAAACCCTGAGTTTCTTTTGAAGAGGGCGTCTATACACTTTTTTTACAACTCGAAGGGCTGAGGCCGTCCGCCGCAGTCTGGTGCAGCATCGATTCTGGTTTTGATTCAAGTTTTTTCCGGCGGTACCACCCATCAGGAGACAGCTCATGACCATCGATAGACGCGCTTTTCTGGCGGCCCTTGGGGCGACCGGGGTGGGGGCGCTGGCACACCGCTCCGTGTTTGCCCAGCCCTCCGGGGCGCCCATCCGCATCGGCGGCACGCTGGCGCTCACGGGCCCCTTCGCCGCCACCGGCCTGGTGCACAAGCTGACGGGCGAGATCTATGTGGACGACCTCAATCGCCGAGGCGGCCTGCTGGGTCGGCCGGTCGAATGGGTGCTCAAGGACGACCAGTCCAAGCCCGACGTCACCCGCACGCTCTACGAGCAGCTCATCACGTCCGACAAAGTGGATCTTCTCATCGGCCCGTACGCGACGGGCAGCATTCTGTCGGCGATGGGTGTCGCCCAGCGTTACGGCAAGATGATCGTCCACCACACCTTCGGCATACCCAAACTGGCCAAATACGATCGCCAGTTTCCCGCATGGTCTTTCGGCCCGGTGCCCGAAGTCACCACCCCCAACCTCGTGTTGGATGCCCTGGCCGCGTCCAGCCACCCGCCCAAGACCATCGCCGTGGTCACCAGCAAATTCCCGTCGGTGCACTTCGTCTCGTTGGGCGCGCGCGAAGTCGCCAAAAAGCGGGGGCTCACCGAAGTGCTCTTTCTTGAATGGGATTTCGGCAATCGCGATTTCGGCCCCATTGCCGGCCGCATCAAAGAAGCCAATCCGGATTTCATCTGGACGGGGGCGCTGGGGCTCGAGGGCAATCAGTTGCTCGATGCCATGAAAAAGATCGACTACGCGCCGCGCAACCATTTCTACCATTTCCCTGCTCCCGGCCCCATGGTCAAGGCGCCCGAGGCCAACGGCGCCCTGTCGGTCACCATTTTCGAATCGCATCCGCCGTATACCAACAACCCTGTGGCGGCCCGGTTCGTTGACGAATTCCGGGCCCGGGCGACCAAGGCCAACATGCCTGAAACGTCGGTCGATACCCAGGCGGCCGCGTCGTTCTCGGCCTGGCAGGTCATCGAGGCCGCCGTCACCGCCAACAAGTCGATGGACGACAAGGTGCTGGCCGATTGGCTGCGCGCCAACACCGTGGACACCATCCAGGGCAAGCTGCGTTTCAACGAACAGGGCAACTTCGGCGACGACCTGAACCGTGTCAAGCAGGTCCAGGACGGCAAGTGGCTGACTGTCTGGCCCAAGGATTGGGCTGCCCCCGGCGCTACGCTGCGTTCTTCCTGAGGCGGTGGCGGCGGATGACCTTTCCCAGCTTCACCCTGTTGGCCCAGTCCATCCTGGCGGGTATCTTCACCGGGGCCGTCTATGGGCTGCTGGGTCTGGGCCTCAGCCTCTCCTGGGGCATGCTGCGTCAGATCAACCTGGCGCACTTTGCCCTGGCCTTCCTGGGCGCCTACCTCACGTATCAGTTTGCCACCTATGGGGGGCTCGATCCGCTGCTGACCTTGCTGGTCATCGTGCCGCCTTTCTTTCTGGCGGGCATCGCCGTGCACTGGGTCCTGACCCGTTTTCAGGTCACGCCGCTGAACTCGCTGCTGGTCACATTTGGCCTGACCATCATCATCGAGGCGGTTCTGCAATGGATCTGGACCGCCGACTACCGTCGCCTCGAATCCAGCTACGCCGAGCACAAGTTCCAGATCCAGGGGGTCTACCTGCCTTTGCCGGAACTCATCACATTGGGGTTGAGCGGGGGCATTGCGCTGGCGATCTGGCTTGCGCTCACCCGTACCGATCTGGGCAAGGCCATTCGAGCCGCCGCACACGATGGGCCGATCGCCGCTGCGTTCGGCATCAATCAACGTGCCCTGGCGCTGGTGCTGTCGGGCGTGAACGCCGCACTGGCGGGGATCGCCGGGGTGTGCATCGCGCTCAGCTACACCCTTGCCCCGTCCCAGATCTACAGTTGGATCGGGGTGGTGTTCGCCTGTGTCATGCTTGGCGGTCTCGGGCGTCCCTTCGGGCCGTTGCTGGCCGGCTGCATCATCGGGATCAGCGAAGCCATCACGATGGCCGTCACGGCGCCGTCGTGGGCGCCTCTGGTGTCTTTTTCGCTATTGATCATCGTGCTGCTCCTACGGCCAGGGAGGGTCTGAACCCATGCGTCGATCACTCCTGCTGGTGCTGCTTGCGGGCGCGCTGTTCGCGGCCGTTCCCTATCTGAGCCTACCGGCCTACTACGAATCTGTGCTGTATCTGGTCTTCCACTGGATCGCCCTGGCCACGTCGTGGAATCTGCTTTCGGGGTATTCGGGGTACTTCTCTTTCGGCCATGGCGCTTTCTTCGGGATCGGCATCTACACCACCGCGGTGCTGGCATCCCGGTTCGACGTGCCCTTCCTGTGGACGCTGCCGGCGGCGGCGTTGCTGGCTGCCGTCGTCGGTGCGGCACTGGGGGCGATCGCGTTCCGCGTCAAGGCGGTGCGAGGCGAGCTCTTCGCCTTGCTGACCCTGGCTGCCACCTTCGTGGTGGCGACCATTGTGCTCAATACGCCTATCGATGGCGGCCCTGGGGTGTATCTCAGTGCGGTGCCCATGCCGGAAATCGGCCCGACGCCCTCCAGCTCGTTCTACTTGCTGGCCCTGGCGGCGGCGGTGCTCACCATCGTCGTGGCGCTGCTCGTGTACTACGCGCGCTTCGGCCTGGGGTTGTTCGCCATTCATGATGACGAGGACGTCGCCGAAGTCATGGGCGTGCCCACTTTCCGCTACAAGGTGGGGGCTTTCGCCCTGTCCTGCGCATTGGCCGGCGTCGTTGGCGGCATACATGCCATGTTCGTGTCCTATGTGACGACCGGGGATACCTTTACCGTCACCTTGCCGCTGACCGTCATTCTCATGAGCGTGCTGGGCGGGACGCGTCATTGGGCCGGACCGGCCATCGGCGCGACGGTCATCACGCTGCTGCTGTACAGCTTCACGGCGGGCGACAGCGCCGTGCTGGGCAAGGCGGCCATGGGCGTCATTCTCGTGTCCGTCATCCTTTTCATGCCCGAAGGCATCCTGGGCTACCTGCTCAAGAAGCTGGGCCGCAAGCCCGAGGCCGGGCGGGCCGCCCAAGCCGGGTTGCCTCTTTCCGCCGTTCCCGCCGAGGCCCCGCCGGAAGCGCTGCCGCCTGCATCTGCCGGCGAGGTGCTGCTGCGTGCCAGCGGTGTGCACAAATCGTTTCGCGGCGTGCAGGCCCTTCGCGGCGTCAGCCTCGAGGTGCGTCGCGGCGAGATACTCGGCCTGCTGGGTCCCAACGGTTCCGGCAAATCCACCTTCATCAATGTGGTCAGCGGTCATTTTCCCGTTTCCGCGGGCGAGATCCAGTTCGGCGGGCGACAGATCGCCGGCATCGAGGCCCACCATATCGCCCGTTGCGGGCTGTCCCGCACTTACCAGATCCCCCGGCCGTTTGCGCACCTGACCGTGCTGGACAATGTCGCGCTGCCCGCCATGTTCGGGGCGCGGCAACTCGATCGCGCACAGGCCGAGCGCGAAGCATGGCGCTGGCTGGCATTCACCGGCCTGACGGGGCGCGCCCGCGCTCTTCCCGACGAACTCAATCTGCATCAGCGCAAGTTCCTCGAGTTCGCTCGCGCACTGGCGGCGCAGCCGCAGTTGTTGATGCTGGACGAGGTGCTGTCCGGCCTGACGCCGTCCGAGATCGACGAAGCCGTGGCGCTGATCCGGCGCATCCGCTCCCAGGGCACCACCATCGTCTTCGTCGAACACGTCATGCGTGCCGTCATGGCCTTGTGCGACCGCATCGTGGTGTTCAACCAGGGCGAGGTGCTGGCCGAGGGCGTCCCCGCCGAGGTCATGACCAGGCCCGAGGTGGTTTCCGCCTACTTGGGCAAACCCATGGCGGACGAGTCCGGTGCGCCCGTCTTCGTCGCGGAGGGTGTCCATGCTTGACGTACAGGGTATTCGCGTCGCCTACGGCGCCGCCACGGCACTGTGGGATGTGTCGCTCAGCATCGAAGAGGGCGAACTGCTGTGTGTCGTCGGTCCGAACAGTGCGGGCAAGACCACTCTCATCAACGCGATCGCGGGCATCAACACGCTCAGTGCGGGCCGCATCACGTTGGGCGATCGGGATATCACCCGGCTTGCACCGCATCGTTTTTGCGCGGCGGGCATCGCCCTGGTGCCCGAAGGTCGGCGCCTCTTCACTGAAATGACCGTGCTCGAGAACCTCGAGCTCGGAAGCTATATCCCGGCGGCCAGGGCGGCGCGCAAACGCTCGCTCGAGATGGTCTGCGGCTTGTTCCCCGCCTTGGAGCCCAAGCTGGCCCAGCCCGCCGGCGCCTTGTCGGGCGGCCAGCAGCAGATGGTGGCCATCGGGCGGGCCCTGATGGCGCAGCCCCGGTTCCTGCTGCTCGACGAGCCTTCGTTGGGCCTGGCCCCCGGCATCGTATTGGATATGTTCGGGGCCATTCGTAAAGTGCACGCCGAAGGCATCGCCGTCCTGCTGGTCGAGCAGAACGTGTCGATGGCCTTGCAGGTGGCTCAGCGAGCCGTGGTGCTGGAGGAAGGGCGCGTCGTGGCGGCCGGAACCCCGGACGAGCTTCTGGCCAGGCCCGAATTGCGCCGCGCCTATCTGGGGCTGGACGCGGCGGCCTGAACGGCCAGTCCGGGCAGGTCCGCCGAAATCTGTCTTACCACTGCGCGCCGCGCTCGGCGCGCATCTTGCGCACCAGGCCATCGAAGAACTTGTCGGCGAAGCTGCTTTCGCGGATGAGCATTTCGGTCTGGGCAGTGCAGTGTTTCTGGATGCTTTCGGGCAGAGGCGTGTTCTCGCCTGGAATCGCGGCCGCGGCGCACTGGATTTCAGCGGCGCGCTGCACTGTGTAGAGCAGGAACATGGCCTTGGAAATGCTGGCTTCCGCGACGGCAATGCCGTGGTTGCGCAGCACCAGAATGTGTTTGTCGCCCAGGCTGGCCACCATGCGCGGCTTTTCTTCGTCGTACAGCGTGATGCCTTCGAAGGTGTGGTAGCCGATCCGGCCATGAAGCTGGGCACTGTAGAAATTGTTGTAGTCGAAGCCGTCCCGCTTCATGGCGACCGCAGAGACCGGGGTGGTGTGGGTATGGATGATGCAGCGAATGTCGTCGCGGGCCTCATGGATGGCGGCATGCAGTGCAAAACCGGCTGGATTGCCCTCGTAGGGCGAAGGTTCGACCTTGTTGCCCGACAGATCCACCTTGAGCAGGTTGGCGGGGGTGACTTCGGTGTAGTTCAGGCCGAAGGGGTTGACCAGATAAGTGTGGGTCTTGCCCGGCAGCCTGGCGGAAATATGGTTGAAGATGGCCTCGGTCCAGCCCAGGTAGTCCACGAGGTGGTAGCAATCGGCCAGTTGGCAGCGCAGCGCCCATTCTTCTTCGCTGCAGTGTTCCGGGCGGATGATGGCTTGGGTGTTGACCATGGTGTTCATCGTGCGTCTCCTGTTGAAGCGTGTGCGGCGCCGCCGTGCAGTGCGGTGTTCCGATAGTGGGTCAGGCCCAGGATGTCCTGGGTGGTGGGCATGGGGACGTCCTGCAGGCGGGCCAGCTCGAGGACGGCATCGCCGATGGCGGCGAGTTCGAGCGGGTGGCCGTGCAGGGCATCCTGCAGCATCGAGGTGCGCACCGGCCCCATTTCGGCGGCCTGCGCAAGAAATGTGGGCGGGTCGAACTCCATGCGCGCCCCGTACGCCGAGGCCAGGGCCAGGCCTTCGTAGAGAATCTTGCGTGCGACCGGCAGCACGCGCGGATCGCTGTAGAGCGCATCCAGCGTGGCGCCCGTGAGCACCGACAACGGGTTGGACGACAGGTTGGCGATGATCTTGGTCCAGAGCGGATCGCGGATCTGGGGGCTGGCCCGGGTGGGAAGCCCGGCATCGTTCAGGGCCTGGGCGACTTCCACGAGGCGGGGGGAGGTGGTGTGATCCAGTTCGCCGATGATGAGCAGCAGGGGGTTGATCGATGTGACCACGCCCGGGGCTGTGCGCTCGGCGGTGATGAAGACCACTGAGCCCAGCACCTGGTGCGAATCGACGGCTTCGAGCAGCTGGCCGCCCGGATCGACGGCATCAATGGCGCGGCCCGAAAGGCGGCCTGGCAGGCGCTGGAAATACCACCATGGCACCCCGTTGACCAGGGGGAGCACGCAGGTTTTCGGGCCGATCATGGGTCGGGCTGCTGCGAGCAAGCCCGAAAGATCCTGCGCCTTGGCGCACAGGAAAAGGATGTCCTGGGCGCCCAGAGCCGCGGCATCGCTGCTTGCGTCGACCTGCGCGGAAATGGCGCCGTCGCCGCGGGTGAGCTGGATGCCGTTGCGGCGGATGGCGTCGAGGGTGGCGCCGCGCGCCAGAACCTGGACGGGTTGGCCGGCATGCGCCAGCGTGGCGGCGACCGTGCAGCCGATGGCGCCGGCGCCGGCAACGCCGATACGCAGGGGTTGGCCGCCCCGGAGGCCGGAAAGGGCAGCGGCAGGGGAAGGGGTGTTGCTCATGGGTGAAGAAACTTTTTTAACAGGCCATGATGCGCGAGCCCTGGGGGCTCTGGCAACTGTGGAAGTCCCTTAGTCCCCTCTCGATGGGGCGGCGTGCTCAGGCCTCGCGGCGCAGGCTGTCCAGCGTGCTGTAGAACGCATCGACCTGTTTCTGGGCCGAGGCCTGCATGGCGGCGTTGCGCGCCGCTGTGCCTTCCGGGTGCTCGGCCGCACCAGCCTCGCCGACTTTGCGTGAGCCATCTTGGACAAAGCGGCAGACCGGCAGGCGTTGCTCGCCGAAGCGGCGAAGGGTTTCTGCGAGCGGGAGCTGGCTCGACAGCAAGCGGCCCAGGACTACGGCATCCTCGATGGCCATGGCGCCTCCTTGGCCCATGAAGGGGGTGGAGGCGTGGGCGGCGTCGCCGATCAGCAGGGTCCGGCCGCGGTGCCAGGGCAGCTCGGCGGCGACCTCTTCCACGGCCGTATAGAGCACTTCAGTCTGTGCGGAGACTTCGTCCAGAAATTGGCGCACCGGCCCCTGGAACTCGGCGAATTTCGCCCGCATGAGTTCCGGCCATTGCTCGGGGGGGAACCAGGCGTCCGCAGGCTCGATGACGGTGCCGAAAATATAGAGCTTGTCCTGGCTGATGGGCATGATGCCCAGTCGCTTGCGGGTACCCATCATCATGATCTTCACGTCCAGGTCCGGGGGGCGGCGATGGACGCTGCGCCAGATGCCGAAACCCGTCTTGCGTGGCTGAATGGATGGGTCGATCAGACTGCGCACCTGCGAGCGTATGCCGTCCGCGCCAATGACCAGGTCGAATTCCTGTGTCGAGCCGTCCGAAAGCACGGCCGTGGCGGGCCGGGTGTCTGAACCGGGCTCCAGGGCCGCGAGCGTCGTGCCCAGCCGGATCGGAACGTGAAGCCGTTCGATTTCGGAGGCCAGCACGCGATGCATTTCGGCGCGCTTGATGCCCAGGATGGGCGGCACCGGCCCGCCAATGGAGGGGTAGTGGACGTCGGCGATGTGTCTGCCGGTGTCTTCGAGATAGACATTGCGGCCGTCCGGGATGGCGAAGCCGGCCTCCAGTATGCCCCCCAGAACGCCGACGTCGCGCAGTGCCGCCAGGCCGTTGCTGTAGACGAAGATGCCGGAGCTCTGGAAGCGCCATTGATCCTGCTTTTCGATCAGCGAGACGCGCAGGCCCAGGCGGGCCAGCGTGATCGCGGCGGAACAGCCTGCAATGCCGGCGCCGACGATGAGAACGGATTGGATGGCGGTCGTCATGCTGCGGCTTCTTCCTGGGCCAGGCGGGCAAGGATCTTGTGGGACGCCGTGACAGCCTTGTCTGCCTTGAGGGCCATGTCGGGGGCGCCCGCCGTCCAGCGCTTCATTTCCTGTTGGGCTTCGGCGATTTCCAAGTCTTCATTGTGCACGCGGCGGGCGTCCAGATCCAGTTTCTGTGTGAGCGCTTCGTCATCGATCCGGAAATTGCGCGCCATGGCGACGTAGTAGTGATGCGTGGTTTCGGTTTCCGGGGTGATGAGGTGGTCGGCGCGCAGGTCGACCTTGTCCTCGGCATTCTCGTTTCGCGCCAGAATGTTGACGGTGCAGGGCGGCCGCCACTCGGCCAGCTGGGTGCGGTCGATCGGTTCGGCCAGCGCGCGCCAGGCCTTGTGGGCGGGCGCCTGGATGGTGTTCTTGAACACGCGCCGGGTGCTGATGTAGTTGTCCTCGATCGTGACTTCGAGAGGGTCGTTGTCCAGCCGCTTGGAATCGAATCCGATGGAGTTGGCGTGCAGGAACGCCACATGGGACAGGTCCAGCAGGTTGTCGCTCATGAGTGTGTGGGCGCCCTTGACGTGAAAGTACTGGATGATGTCGGCGTTCCAGTCGGCGTCTTCGCGCCACGGCATCTCGGGCAGGGCGGCGGCCTCGGCCAGTTCGGGCTTGCCGGGCCAGATCCACACGAAGCCATAGCGCTCGCGCGCCGGGAAGCTGCGGATATGGGCGCGTGGCGGGATGACGTCCTGCGAAGGGATGTGCACGCAGTGGCCGTTCGCATCGAACTCCATGCCGTGGTAGGCGCAGCGCAGCACGTTATGGCTGACAGTGCCCATGGAGAGCGGCGCTTGGCGATGCGGGCAGACATTGCGCAGGATCGCGGCCGTGCCGTCATCCTGGCGATACAGGACCACCGGTTCGTTGCAGATGATGCGCGCCAGGGGGGCGGTGCCGAGATCCTGGCTTGTGCAGGCTACATACCAGTGGTTCTTGAGCATGTTTCGTCTCCATCGAAAATAATTCACGTTATAGTGAATTATTGGCGAGCCGAGGGGAGGGTGTCAATCGGCAGCAGCCCGTGAGGTCAGGGGGCGGGTGTATCGGCGGCGATGCCGTGCAGGATGAGGTCTTTCATGAACGCCACGTAGCGGTCCTTGAGCTCGTCGAAGTCGGCTTCCGGCCCGAACAGCTCGTGCAGCAGCGGCGTGGACGAGGCAAAGAATTGCGCCAGGCCGATCAGGGTGATGTGCAGAAAACGCGGGTCGACCGGCCTGAGCTGGGTTGAGGCGTTGTCGTGCAGCATCGAAAGCGTCAGTCCCATGCCGCGCGTCGTGATCTGGCTCAGCAGGCGCTGGCCTTCCGCCGCGTCTTTCTCGGCATAGATTTTTTCCATCACCAATTGATGGTAGTGGGGGTTGCTGCGGATGACGGCGATCATGGCGTTCAGCCGCTCGCCCAGCTTTTCTTCGAAGGGCGCGTCGCTTTCGAGCTTGGTTCGCGTGATGTCCTGCGCCTGTTCCACCAGCTTTCGTGTGGCCTCTTTGAGCAGGCCTTCCTTGTTGCCGAAGTAGTAGCGGATCAAGGCGGGATGCGCGCCGGCACGCGCCGCCACGGCAGCCAGGGTCAACGCCTGCGGCGGCGTGCTGCGCAGTTCTTCGATGGCGGCATCCAGCAGGGCGGAGCGCCCGACGCTGTCGACGGCATCGGGTCTGCCCTGGGCGCGGGGACGGGGCTGGCTGGCGGGCTTGGTCATGGCTCTCTTCGGTGGGTGCGCTGCGGCCTGGCGATCTGGTCGGTGCTGCGTCGACTCGTGGTTTTCCCGGTATCAGGGAGATATTGTATCTGCCTATAATTCACTTTGTAGTGAATTATGTGTGTTCGAGCATGTGCAGGATTGAATAAGACCCACCCTTACAAAGGAACTTGAAATGATCAATGCCCTCAAGACTGTTCGCGGCGCATTTCATTGCGCGGCGCTGGCCGCGGCGGTTTCGCTGGCCGCCACGCCCGTCTGTGCTCAGGAAAAGGCGCTTGCCGAAGTGACTTATCTGTTTCCGGCTCCGGCCAATGCGATTGCATTTGCACCCTTCATGCTGGCTCAGCACAAGGGGTATTACAAGCAGGCGGGCCTGGAACCCAAGTTCGTGTCGGTCAAGGGGGGCGCAGACGTCGGCAAGCAATTGGGGGCGGGCAACGGGCAGTTGGGGGGCGCCTTGGGCGACACGCCGCTCATCCTGCGCAATAACGGCATCCCTGTGAAAGGTGTCGCCCTTCTGGGCGGCCAGGCCCTGCACCAGCTCATGACGCGCGCCGATCGCAATATCAAGACACCGGCCGATCTCAAGTCGCGCACGCTGACTGTCGTCGCGTATCAGGACACATCGTTCTATGCGGCATTGTCGGTGATCGGCCAGGCTAAGCTCACCAAGGACGATGTCAACATCCAGGCGGCCGGCCCGACGGGAATCTGGCAGCAGGTGGCGCTGGGCAAGGCCGATGGCATGATCGGCGCCCCCGAAATGGGGGCGTTTGCCGAAGAAGAAGGTACGCCGCTCAAGTGGGAATCCACCGGCACCTATTTTCCCGGCATGGCGCAGGCCATCCTGGCTTCGGACGACATGATCGCCAAGAATCCCGATCTCATCCGCAAGTTTGTGGCGGCAACGCTGAAGGCTGTGGCCGAGGTGCGTGACGATCCCGCTACCGCCGCCAAGGAATACGTCGAGGCCGTCCCGTCGTACAAGGGCCGGGAGGCGATGGTGCAGAAGGTGTTGTCGTATTACGCCAAGAACGTATATCCCGGTCAGGCCAGGCTGGGCCAGTTCAGCGCCGACCGCGTCAAGGCCTTGCAGGATTTCTACCTTACCCAGGGCATCATCCAGAAGCGCGAACCGACGGAAGCGCTGTTCACAAATCAGTTCGTGCAGTAGGGGGCAATCGCCCGCTTCCGCGGGCATCAAGCGCGACGGGTCATAAAAAAAGTGAAACCCATAATTTCGTTGTAAGCAATGCTGTTGTATGCTGATATTATCAGGGCGCCGAGGGCGCCCTTTGTTGCCGTTTTTATGGGTGGCAATCATGACGGAAGCGCTCCATCCTATTCAGCTGGGTGTCGGTGGCATCGAGATCCATGGCAAGGCGTCGCGGCTCGCCGCTGCTCGGGAAGCGGGACTTGAATACCTTTGTGCGCTCGGCCTCGACACCTATGTGGTGGTGACGCGGCATTCCGGCACCGGGGGCAGCGCCATCCGTTTTCGGCTCAGCGAGGCCTTCGTCCACGATTGGGCGCCGCAATGTGACACCACCCAGTTGTGCCAGAAGCTGGGCCTGGACACCGTAGGCAAGATCGACGATCTGGATCGCGAGATTCTGCTGTCCATGCTGCTCAGCCCGGTGGCGTTTGCCTATCCAGGTATCGACGAACTCGAATCCGCTGTGCGGATCCGCCGCAACATCGTCCTGAACGGCCGCAAGACGGCGCTGGCTTTCGATACCGAGGAGGCCGAGCGGCCGGAAGGCTTGTGGACATACTCTGAAGAGACGGGGTTCATTCTCTTGCCGGGCAAGCCGCTCATCGAGGCGCTGCTGGCGGCGACCCAGCCGGAGCAGACCGGTCGCCTGTATTCGTTTTCCTGCTACCGCGCGACCGAGTACGTCATGTTGTTGAGCATCGCGCAGGAAATCGCGCGCTGCAATCCCAAGCTGCTGGCGCAATTGCAGCGCCAGTGGGAAACGCGCGCCATCATGTCGGGCCGCTTCCACGACGTGTTCCTGAAGGAATACGGCTCCATGACCGAACCCTTGCCGCCGCGCTATTACGTACCCGGCGATCGCCTCTGGTTCCGCAATCCCGATGAGGCTTCGTCCAATGCCAAGGGTTACGAGGGGTCCTGGGTGCTTTACCTGGGCAACGGCCTGTTCACCAATTTCTGGAAACGCGACCTGCCCTTTACGCTGACCTCGAAGTGCGTCGAGCTCTACCATTGGCGGCACGCCCTGTATCAGGATGATCAGGGGCAATGGCAGGTCGACGATGGCGTGGTGGACGAACGTGTGCGCCAGACCATGGCCGACCGGGCCGAGGTGCGGCGCATCGTCGATCAGATGCACCGGCTGCGAGACCCCTCGGGCGTGTACGAACAGGGCGGCTGCATCGACCGCACCCGCGAGCACGCACGCTACGTGCGTCCTGGCACGTCGGACATCTATCTGCCCGACGGCGGGGCGGTCTACAAAAAGTGATCCAGCAGTTTGCGGCTGGGCCGATCCAGGGCGGTGACGTCGCGGATCAGGAATTGCACGCCGCTGTGGTCGGCAATCAGAAGCCGGTTGGTTGAAAGCCGGCGGATGTCCTCTTCACCTTTCAGGGTCAGCTCGGTGTCTCCGCGGTCGGTTTGCACCCGCCAGCGGCTGGGCGTGGCATAGCTGGACACGCTCTGTATCCGCGTGATTTCGGGGGTGAATTCCCGCCGGGCGAGTTCTTCGCGCAGCAGTTGCAGGACTTCCGGCGTGACGGAATCGGCGTCCTCGATCCAGACTTTTTCCGATCCGTCCTGCGTCATCAGCGAAAGCCCTTCCATCGGGGCGGAGATCGGAAAGCTGCGCACCGGCGTGACGGGGACTTCGGTGCCGTCCTCGTCTTTCAGCAGCAGGCGGCCGAAGGGGTCGCGCCGCAGATGCAGATCGAGTCGGGTCATGGCGCTTCTCCGTGTTTCTCGAGACGTTCAGTGTCGTCGTCATCGTCCCACTCGCCGCTGCTGGACGGCGGCGATTCTCCGCGTTCCTGGGCCCGATACAGTCTGGCGTAATAGCCGTTACGGGCCATGAGCTCGTCGTGCCGGCCGACTTCCACGACTTTGCCGTGGTCGAGCACGACCAGGCGATCGGCCTTGTGCAGGGTGCTCAGGCGGTGGGCGATGGAGATGGTCGTCCGCCCTCGGGTGAGGTTGTCCAGGGCTTTCTGGATCTCCTGCTCCGTGGTGGTGTCCACCGACGAAGTCGCTTCGTCCAGGATCAGGATGCGGGGGTCGATGAGCAAGGCGCGCGCAATCGAGATGCGCTGGCGCTCACCCCCTGACAGGGCCTGGCCGCGCTCTCCCACCAGCGAGTCGTAACCGTGCGGCAGGCGCAGGATGAACTCGTGGGCATTCGCGGCCCGGGCGGCGGCGATGATCTCCTGGCGGCTGGCATCCGGCTTTCCGTAGGCGATGTTTTCGGCGATCGTGCCGAAAAACAGGAAGGGTTCCTGCAGGACCAGGCCGATATGACTCCGGTATTCGGAGACGGGGATCGAACGGATGTCGACGCCGTCCAGGGAAATGGAGCCATCGGCCACATCGTAAAAACGGCAGATCAGGTTGATCAGGGTGCTTTTACCCGATCCGCTGTGGCCGACCAGGCCGATCATCTGGCCCGGCGCGATATTGAGATCGATGCCGCGGATGACCGAACGGTTGCCGTAGCGGAACGTGACGTCGCGCAACTGGATGCCGCCCTTGACCTCGGCCAGATGCCGCGGGTGGGCGGGTTCGGGCACGTTCGAGACGTGATCCAGAATGTCGAAGATGCGCTTGGCTCCGGCCGCGGCGCGTTGCGTGAACGAGACGATGCGGCTCATGGAGTCGAGCCGGGTGTAGAAACGGCTGATGTAGGTCAGAAACGCCGTGAGTACGCCGACGGTGATCTCGCTGCGCGAGACCAGCCAGATTCCGAACGCCCAGACGATCAACAGGCCGATTTCGGTCAGCAGCGTGACCGTGGGCGAAAAGAGCGACCAGATCGCGTTGACGCGGTCATTGACGGCCAGGTTGCGGTTGTTGGCTTCCCGAAAGCGCAGGACTTCGCGGCGTTCTTGAGCGAAAGCCTTCACCACACGTATGCCCGGGATGGTGTCGGCCAGGACATTGGTGAGTTCGGACCAGACCCGGTCCGCGCGCTCGAAGCCGTGGCGCAGCCGATCACGCACCAGTTGGATCAGCCAGAGGATGAAGGGCAGCGGAATCAGGGTGACCACCGCCAGCCAGGGGTTGATGGTGATCAGGATGGCGGCCGTCATGGCGATCATCAGCACGTCGGTCGCGAAATCCAGCAGGTGCAGCGACAGGAAGAGGCAGATGCGATCCGATTCGGATCCGATGCGGGAAATCAGGTCGCCGGTGCGTTTGCCGCCGAAATATTGCAGCGACAGGCTTTGAAGGTGTTCGTAGGTGGCCGTTCGCAGGTCTGCCCCGATGCGTTCGCTGACCCGGGCCAGGATGTAGGTGCGGCCCCAACCCAGGACCCATGCCAGAAGAGAAGACAGCAGCAGGCCGCCCAGGTACAACTGCACCAGACCCCAGTCGATGGGCTTTCCGTTCTGGAACGGGATCAGCACATCGTCCATGAGCGGCATGGTCAGGTAGGGGGCGACCAGCGCGGCGGCGGTGGACAGCAGCGTCAGGACAAAGCCGGTCAGCAGTTGCAGGCGGTAGGGCCGCGCAAAGCGCCAAAGGCGCAGCAGGGCCCAGGTCGACGGGGGTGACGGCAGCTCGGCGGCCTCTGCGCCCGCCGTGGGCTCGCGCAGTTCCTGGACGGCCTGGCCTGCGGCCTGCCTGCACAGCCGGGCAAACTGGGCGGCCAGCCGTTGCGCGGCAGGATCCCGGCTCAGGGTGTAGCGCCATACGGCCAGTTGGGCGTCGGGTCCGTGCAGCTCGAGCGTGCCGACACCGGCATGGTCGTTCAGGCGCAAGGCGAGATCAGCCCGCAGGGGCCAGCTTTTCCACTCGCTGCCGTCGGCCTGGAGCGCCAGAAGCCGCCGGTTGGTGACAAGCACCAGGCCGCGGCTGTAGTGCAACTGCGTGTTCAGGTCCAGCTCCAGCCACGCCAGGGCGGATTCGTCTGCGCCGAGCAGTTTTTCCAGCGAAGGCAGCCAGAAAGAGGGGATGTCGTCGTCGACGGCATCCGTCCGGGTGGCTTCGTTATTCATGGGCTCGAGTGGGCAGGCATAGGGGCGAATATATCGCGAAAATCATTCAGGCTTGTGTCAGGAAGCGTGTAAAAAATGTCAAAAACTCTGGCTATGTGTTGTATGGCGGCGCTAACGCGTGAATAGTTCTTGATTTGCGTCCCACGCGGGAGTTTAATCTGCATTTCTTACGGTGCGCACCGCAATTTTCTTCTCTTTGGTTGGGCCTTGCAAATAGCGTTCGATGGTCGATTCGTTCCCTTGCCCTTGACAGCCGTCTTTCAGGCCGTATCTCGCCCGCTGCCGGCGTCCCCATTCCCCTCCTCCCCCTCTCCGTCTCACTATGAGTCACAAGCACATTGAAATCATCCGGATGCTGCACTTGCGCGGCCCCGGCATTTGGGCTTACCGGCCTGTCATCGAGGCGCTGGTCGATATCGGCGATCTGGAGGATTTCCCCTCCAATACGATTCCGGGTTTTTATGAGCGCCTGACCGCATGGCTGCCGACGCTGGTCGAGCATCGCTGCAGTGTGGGCGAACGAGGCGGCTTTCTGCAGCGCTTGCGCGACGGAACCTGGCCGGCCCATATCCTCGAGCACGTCACACTGGAGTTGCAGGGGCTGGCGGGCATGCCGGGGGGGCTGGGCCGTGCCCGGGAAACCTCCAAGCGGGGCGTTTACAAGGTGATCGTTCGTGCCTGGTACGAACCCCTGACGCGCGCCGCGCTGTACGCGGCACGGGATCTGGTCATGGCCGCCATCGAGGATCGTCCCTACGACGTGGCCGCAACGGTCGCCGAACTGCGCGACCTGGCCGATTCCCTGCGTCTTGGGCCAAGCACGGAGTGCATCGTCAATGCGGCCGACGATCGGGATATTCCGGCGATACGGCTCAGTGAGGCCAATCTGGTGCAACTGGGGTACGGTGCGGCGCAGCGCCGCATCTGGACTGCCGAGACCGAGCGCACCAGCGCCATTGCCGAAGGCGTGTCGCGCGACAAGGATCTGACCAAAACGCTGCTGCAGACCTGCGGCGTGCCGGTGCCGGAAGGCGTGATGGTTGAAAATGTCCAGGAGGCCTGGGAAGCAGCCGAGTCCCTCGGCTTTCCGGTGGTGGTCAAGCCCAGCGATGGCAACCACGGTCGCGGCGTGTTCACCAACCTGACCACGCGAGCCGAGATCGAGACCGCCTTCGCGGTGGCCGTGGATGAAGGCAGCGGCGTGGTCGTCGAGCGCTTCATCCGGGGCGACGAGCACCGGCTGCTGGTGGTGGGCAACCGCATGGTGGCGGCCGCCCGCGGCGAAGTGGCTGCGGTCTGCGGCGATGGGGAAAGCACCATCGAAGAACTCATCGAAAGCCAGATCAATTCCGATCCGCGTCGCGGCAGCGACGAGGATCATCCCTTGAACGTCATCCGGCTGGATTCGGCCGCCCGCCTGGAGATCAAGCGCCAGGGCTATGCGGCGGATTCCGTGCCGGAGCAAGGCAAGACCGTTGTCATTCAGCGCAACGGCAACGTGTCGCTGGATGTCACCGACGAGGTTCATCCCTCCGTGGCCGCCACGGTGGCGCTGGCTGCGCGCATCGTCGGCCTGGACATCGCGGGAGTGGATCTGGTGACCCCCGACATTTCCCGCCCGCTCGAAGAGGTAGGAGGCGCCATCGTCGAGGTCAATGCCGGTCCGGGCTTGCTCATGCATCTGAAGCCGGCGGCCGGCAAGCCCCGTCCGGTGGGCGAAGCCATTGTCGAGCATCTCTTTCCTGAATCCGAGAACGGCCGCATTCCACTGGTGGGGGTTTCGGGCAGCAGCGGTCGCGACACTGTGGCCCGCATGGTGGGGCGCCTCTTGCAGATGAGCGGCCTGAACACCGGTATCGCCTGTGCCGATGGCCTGTACTTCGGGCGGCGCCATGTCGAGAAAGCCGATTGCGCCAATTGGGAACAGGCGCGCCGGGTATTGTTGAATCGCGCCGTCCAGGCGGGCGTCATCGAGAGCAGTTGCCGGGGCATCCTGACCGAAGGCCTGGCCTACGACCGGTGTCTCGTCGGGGTGTTGACGAGCCTGGATCCGGCCGATGCCGCGCCGGATCTCGATATCGAAGGCGTGGACCGCATCGCCAATGTGCTGCGCACGCAGGTCGATGTCGTGCTGCCCGAGGGCGTGGCCGTGCTCAACGCCGACGATGCGCCGATCGCCGACATGGCTGAATATTGCGATGGCGAAGTCATGTACTTCAGCCGGCTGGCGGACAGCCCGGTCCTGCGGGCCCATCGCGAGGCCGGCGGCCGCGCGGTGTTCCTGCGCGACAACGAGATCGTCCTGGCGCATGGGGCCGACGAGATCGACCTGACTCGTCTGGAGTCGGTGCCGCACGCGCAGGATGGCGGCCAGGCCCAGCATGTGCTGGCCTCGGTGGCCGCCGCATGGGCGCTGGGCATCGATCGCGACCTGATCCGCACAGGCATCGAAACCTATGGCGTCAATCTCGCGGACATCGATATCATGCCCGACAGCACGGCACCGGCAATGGAAGTTTCGGTCTGAAACAAGGGATAACAAGGCCGCTGGAGCGGCCGAGGTTCACAAGAAGGGACTGCTTTTCATGGAAGTGATTCGTATACGCGCATTGCGCGGCCCCAACCTCTGGAGCCGTCGGACATCGATCGAGGTCATCGTGTCCTGCACGCCCACCGAGTGCGCGATCAACACCGTCGAGGGTTTCGAGACGCGCCTGCGCACGCGTTTTCCCGATCTCGATCTGCTGCGTCCGATACATGATGAGCAGCCGTATTCCCTGGCTCACGCGTTGGCCTGCGCCACCCTCAGCCTGCAGTCGCAAGCGGGGTGCCCGGTGTCCTTTTGCCGCACCAACACCACCATCGAGCCGGGCGTGTTCCAGGTGGTGGTCGAGTACAGCGAAGAGGAAGTCGGTCGATTGGCCTTCGACCTGGCGCTGGAACTTTGCAAGTCGGCGATCGACGACCTGCCTTTCGATCTGCCCGCAGCGCTGGCGCGCCTTCGCGAGCTCAACGAGGATGTGCGTCTGGGGCCCAGTACCGGGTCCATCGTGCAGGCGGCCATTGCGCGGGGGATTCCCTATCGGCGCCTGACCCGTGGCAGCCTGGTGCAGTTCGGCTGGGGCAGTCGGCAGCGAAGGATACAGGCGGCCGAAACCGACTGCACCAGCGCCATCGCGGAAGCCATCGCGCAGGACAAGGATCTGACCAAATCGCTGCTGCGTTCGGCGGGGGTGCCGGTGCCGGACGGGCGCAGCGTGACCACGGCCGAGGAGGCCTGGGCTGCCGCACAGGAAATCGGCGGGCCCGTGGTCGTCAAACCGCGTGACGGCAATCAGGGCAAAGGGGTGGCGGTCAACCTCGTCGGTCAGGAGCAGGTGACGGCCGCTTTTGCGGTGGCGTCGGAGATTTGCAGCGACGTGATCGTCGAGCGTTATTTCCCCGGCCATGACTTCCGTCTTTTGGTCGTGGGCGACAAGCTGGTCGCCGCGGCGCGCCGCGACCCACCCCAGGTGACCGGCGACGGGGAGCACACCATTGCCGAACTTGTCGACGTCATCAATGCCGACCCCGCTCGCGGCGAAGGCCATGGCACGTCGCTGACCAAAATACGGCTCGATGACGAGATCGCCGTGGCCACCATGGCCAAGCAAGGCTATACGGCGCAGTCCGTCCCTGAAACGGGCGTGCTCGTGGCCTTGCGCAACAACGCCAACCTGAGCACCGGCGGTACGGCGACCGACGTGACCGACCATGTCCACCCCGAGCTGGCGGCGGTTGCCGTGGCGGCGGCGCAAATGGTGGGGCTCGACATCTGCGGCATTGATCTGGTGGGTGAGAGCGTTTACGCCCCCCTGGACAAGCAGGCGGTCAGCATCGTCGAGGTCAATGCCGCGCCCGGCCTGCGCATGCACCTGAGCCCTTCCTTCGGCAAGGGGCGCGCCGTGGGCGAAGCCATCGTCGCCAATATGTTCCCGGATGGCAGCAATGGCCGCATCCCCGTGGCGGCTGTGGCCGGCACCAATGGCAAGACCACGACGACGCGCATGATCGCGCACCTGTTGGCCACAACCGGCCTGCGCGTGGGCATGACCAACTCGGATGGTGTCTATGCGAACGGGCACTGCATCGATACGGGCGATTGCAGCGGTCCGCGCAGCGCGCGCAATGTCCTCATGCATCCTGACGTCGATGCCGCGGTGTTCGAGACGGCGCGTGGCGGCGTGCTTCGCGAGGGCCTCGGGTTCGATCGCTGCAACGTCGCGGTGGTGACCAATGTCGGCCTGGGCGACCATCTGGGCTTGAACTACATCAACACAGTGGAAGATCTGGCCATCGTCAAGCGCGTCATCGTCGAGAACGTGGCGCCGGACGGCATGGCGGTGTTGAATGCCGCCGATCCGCATGTGGCGGCAATGGCCGAGAACAGCCCTGGGGCGGTCACCTTTTTCGCTCCCGATCGCAATCATCCTGTGCTTGCGACGCATCGCGCTCAAGGGCGCCGGGTGGTGTATGCCGAGGACGGCGACATCGTCCTGGCCGAAGGCGCGGAAGAGCGGCGTTTCCCCATGCGGGACATTCCCTTGACGCGCAATGGCACGATCGCCTTCCAGGTCGAGAATGCCATGGCGGCGCTGGCGGCGGGCTGGGCCCTTGGCCTGGACACCGAGCAGCTCAGGGCCGGTGCAGCGTCGTTCGTGAGCGACGCAGGCACGGCGCCCGGCCGCTTCAATGTGTTCTCTTACAAAGGGGCGACCGTGATCGCGGACTACGGTCACAACCCCGACGCCATCCAGGCGCTGGTCAACGCCGTCGAGGGCATGCCGGCCGCACGCCGCAGTGTGGTCATCAGCGGCGCGGGCGATCGTCGCGATATCGACATCCGCCGGCAGACGGAGATTCTGGGCGAGGCGTTCGACGACGTGATCCTTTACGAGGACGCCTGCCAGCGCGGCCGTGCCGATGGCGAAGTCCTTGCGTTGTTGCGCCAGGGCCTGGAGCATGCCTCCCGCGCCAAGAAGGTGGAAGAGATCCATGGAGAGATGATCGCCATCGATCTTGCCTTGTCGCGTCTGAACCCGGGCGACCTGTGCCTGATTCTGATCGATCAGGTCGAAGAGGCGTTGCAGCACATCGCTCGACGCATCGCCGAGGCGGGTTGATCCGGATTGTAGGCAAGGCGCAGGTCGGCTATGGTGACCCCATGTGCCCCGGTTCACGGGGTGGATGGGTGTTGCCATGGAAAACCTCGATCTCGTCGTCCTGAAAGCCCTGCGCGCCTGGCGCCTGGCGGGGCGGCGTGCATTCCTGGCGACGGTCGTGCGCACATGGGGGTCTTCCCCCCGCCCCGTCGGTTCCATCATGGCCATGTGCGAAGACGGTTCCGTCGTCGGGTCGGTGTCGGGCGGGTGCATCGAAGATGACCTCATCTATCGGTATTCCCAGGCGTATGCGGGCTTGCCCGGCCAGACGTCCATGCCCTCGGGGCCGCCCACCCTCGTCAAATATGGCGTCAAGGCCGATGAAGCCCACCGCTTCGGCCTGCCCTGCGGCGGTACGCTCGAGCTCTTGCTCGAGTTCGACTCCGATCCCGTCAGTCTCGATCAGCTCGTCCAGGCGCTCGAGCAGGGGCGCTTGCTGCGGCGCGTCGTGTCTCTGGCCGACGGCCGGGCAGTGCTTCAGCCCACCGATCAGCCGGCCGAGCTTGAACTGTCCGAATCCTTTCTGGCCAATACTTTCGGGCCCGGCTATCGGATGTTGCTCATCGGCGCCGGTCAATTGGCCGAATATCTGGCCACCATGGCGCTGTTCAACGGCTTTTCCGTCACGGTATGCGACCCCCGAGAGGAATACCGCGCCAGTTGGTCGGTGCAGGGGGCGCAACTGGTATCCGGCATGCCCGACGATGTCGTGCTGGATTTCAAGGCCGATCGCCGCAGTTGCATCGTGGCGCTTACGCACGATCCCAAGCTCGACGATCTGGCGCTGCTCGAAGCCTTGCAGACCGAGGCGTTCTACATCGGGGCGATCGGCTCGCGCCGCAACAACGCGGCTCGCCGCCAGCGCCTCATCGAGTATTTCGATCAGACTGAGGCATCGTTGGCACGGTTGCGCGGGCCCATCGGTGTCTACATCGGCAGCAAGACGCCACCCGAAATCGCCGTCAGCATCATGGCCGAAATCCTGGCCGTCAAGAATGCCGTGCCCTTGCCCCGTGACATGGATGTCGCCACGGCCAAGGACGGGCTCGGCATGCCGTTTTCCGACGCCGATCAGGTCTGCGAGCGCTGAAGCGCCTCTTCGCAGTCATTCCCCCTGCGTTTTCGCTCGCTTTCTCATCATTTCTGTTTGCTCCGGTCATGCAGAACCCCGCCTCGTCATTCCCGCGAAAGCGGGAATCCACGCACTTCGTGGGTCCCGGCTTGCTTTGGGATGACGAGAAAAAAGGGGTGCGCGCTGATTGGTGCCGATCTAGGGAAAACACTGATGAAGGTGTGGGTATGAAAGGGCACGTCAAGGCAGATGCTTGAACCACGCTGTTTTGCAATATTCGAAGCTTAAAGCAGTTACGTCTTGACATCAAAATTCCACCATCCTTCGGGATGGCTCTGATTGCGTGGCTCCGGCTTTTCACTTAGTATTTTTTTGAGTTGAGCGTTTACTACAAATAATTGTAGTGAACCCTACATTTATGTTATTTGGCGAAGTCAGTCGCCGCCGGTAAGCTCTATAGGGAGTCCACGATGAAGATGTTCAAGCGGGTGGCAGGTTCGATTGCCATCATGGCGGGGTTGGGGTTGTGTGCGGGCGGCGCCATGGCGCAGTCCAAGGGTACGATCCTCCTGGGTGAGATCAACAGCTACAAGACGCTGCCGGCCAACCTGGTCCCGTACAAGAAGGGATGGGAACTGGCTCAGGAGCAGATCAATGCATCCGGCGGTGTGCTGGGCAAGAAGCTCGAAACCATTTTCCGTGATGATAATGCCAACGCGGGCGATGCCGTGCGTATCGCCGAAGAACTCGTCACCCGCGACAAGGTCGATATCCTGACCGGCGTGACGCTGTCGCACGTGGGCTTGGCCGTGGCCGACTTCGCCAAGCAGCGCAAGGTGTTCTTCCTGGCTTCCGGCCCGCTCAGCGACAAGGTCGTCTGGCAGAACGGCAATCGCTACACCTACCGTTTGCGTGCCGGCACCTATGCCTTGGCCGCTTCGGTGGCGCCGGCGGCCGCCAAGCTCAACAAGAAGCGTTGGGCGCTCGTCTATCCCAACTACGAATATGGCCAGGCGGCCGTGGCGGCCTTCAAGGCCGAGCTCAAGAAGCTCCAGCCCGACGTCGAATTCGTGGCCGAGCAGTCGCCTCCTTTCGGCAAGCTCGACGCCGGCCCTGTGGTGCAGGCCCTGGAAGATGCCAAGCCCGACGCGATCTTCAATGTGCTGTTCGGACCCGATCTGACCAAGTTCGCACGCGAAGGCAAGACTCGGGGCCTCTTCAAGAGCCGCGAAGTCGTCAGTCTTCTGACGGGTGAGCCTGAGTACCTCGATCCGCTGCGCGATGACGCTCCCGATGGCTGGATCGTCACCGGCTACCCCTACACCAGCATCAATACGCCGGAGCACAAGGCTTTCATCGAGGCCTACCAGAAAAAATACAACGATTATCCGCGCCTGAACTCGGTGATCGCGTACGCCACGGTCAAGGCGCTCGCCGCCGGGATCACCAAGGCCGGCTCTACCGACACCGAGGCCTTGATCAAGGCATTCAAGGGGCTTGAGTTCGATTCGCCGTTCGGCAAGATGCATTTCCGCGAACTCGACAATCAGGCGACCTGGGGCATCCATGTCGGCCGCCTCGTCAACAAGGACGGCAAGGGTTCAATGCCTGTGGGCGAATACATCGATGGCGAAAAGCTGCAGCCCAGCGACGCCGAAGTACGAGCCTTGCGCAAGGCGGACTGATGTCCGCGATCGGCAGGCGCTGCGCGGGGGATCGCTGCGCCTGTCCGGCAGCAGGTTCATGTAATACACCCAAATAGCGGGACATCATGGATTTCTCAGGATTTATCGTACAGCTGCTCAACGGCCTGGCCGGGGCGTCGTCACTGTTCCTGGTGGCGGCGGGCCTGTCGTTGATTTTCGGCGTGACGCGCATCGTCAACTTTGCGCATGGTTCGTTCTACATGCTCGGCATCTACATGGCGTACAGCCTGGTGACCGAGCTCGAGCGCTCGATCGGCTTCTGGCCGGCCATTCTGCTTGCGGCGCTGGTCGTGGGTGTGGCCGGGGCCCTGATCGAGATGCTCCTCTTGCGGCGCATCTACCATGCGCCAGAGCTTTTCCAGCTTCTGGCCACATTTGCCGTCTCGCTCGTGATCCGTGATGCCGTGTTGTGGTATTGGGGGCCCGAAGAGCTGCTCGGTCCGAGGGCGCCGGGCCTGGGCGGCGCGATCGAGATTCTCGGCCGCCAGTTTCCTTCCTACGACGTGTTCCTGATCGCGGCCGGGCCTGTTGTGCTGGGCCTGCTCTGGTTGCTGCTGAACAAGACGCATTGGGGCACGCTGGTGCGCGCGGCGACTCAGGATCGCGGCATGGTCAGTGCGCTGGGTATCAATCAGGCCTGGCTGTTCACGGCTGTGTTCGCGCTGGGCGCTTTTCTGGCGGCGCTGGGCGGCGCCTTGCAGTTGCCCCGCGAACCGGCCAACCTCGAAATGGACATCCACATCATCGGCGCGGCCTTCGTGATCGTGGTGGTGGGCGGCATGGGGTCCATCACTGGCGCGTACGTCGCCGCCCTGCTGATTGCCGAGCTCAAGGCGCTGTGCGTCTGGTTAGGGCTGGTGGAAATCCTGGGCCTGAGCATCTCGTTCTCCAAACTCACCCTGGTTGTCGAGTTCCTGGTCATGGCCGTGGTGCTGGTCGTGCGGCCATGGGGCTTGTTCGGCAAACCGCAATCCCAGGGGCACAAGACCGGCGAGAACGAAGAGCCTTTGCGCGCCTCCGGGCCGCTCTTCAGGGCAGGGGCGTCGGCGTTCGTGGTGCTGCTGTTCGTTCTTCCGCTGTTCTTCGGTCAGGACTCCTACACCACGGTGCTGCTGATCGATCTGCTGGTCGCCTCGCTCTTTGCCGTCAGCCTGCATTTCATCATGGGGCCTGGGGGTATGCATTCGTTCGGCCATGCCGCGTACTTCGGCCTGGGGGCCTATGGCGCGGCCTTGTTGGTGAAGGCGCTGGGCATGCCCATGGAGCTCACGCTGATCGTGGCGCCGCTCATTGCGGGCATCGGCGCCCTGGTATACGGGTGGTTCTGCGTGCGGCTTTCCGGTGTGTACCTGGCCATGCTGACCCTGGCGGTCGCGCAGATCACCTGGGCCATTTGTTTCCAGTGGGATGATTTCACCGGCGGCAGCAACGGCCTGACCGGCATCTGGCCTTCGCAGTGGCTGTCCGACAAGACGCATTATTACTACCTGACGCTGGTTCTGGTCGTCGGGGGCATCCTGTGGCTGCGCCGCGTCTTGTTCTCGCCCTTTGGCTATGCCATGCGGGCAGGCCGCGACTCATTCCTGCGGGCCGATGCCATCGGCATCAACGTCAAGCGCATCCACTGGTACGGCTTCGTCGTGGCCGGTGTGGTGGCGGGCTTGGCCGGCGCGCTGTTCGCATTCTCCAAGGGCAGTATCGCGCCTGAGACCCTGCACGTGAACAAGTCGATCGACGGCCTCGTGATGGTGTTGCTCGGCGGCATACAGACGCTGGTCGGGCCCATTGTCGGTGCCGTGTCCTTTACCTGGCTGCATGACGTGGTGGCGCGTAACACGGATTTCTGGCGCGCCACGCTGGGCGCCATCATCCTGTTGCTGGTGCTGTTGTTTCCGCAGGGCATTGCCGGCACGATCCGGCAATGCGTTTCGAGCCTGACCCATGCGGCAGCCCGCAAGCGTGATGTCAAAGAGGTACGCACATGAGTCTGCTCAAGGTAACCGGACTGGGCAAGTCCTTTGGCGGCGTCAAGGCCGTGGACGGCATCAATTTCGAACTGCCGCCCGGTGAACTGCTCGCCCTCATCGGCCCCAATGGCGCGGGCAAGTCCACCACGTTCAACATGGTCAACGGCCAGTTGCGGGCCGACCGTGGCTCGATCAAACTGGGCGGCCATGAGCTCGTCGGACTGCCGCCGCGCAGCATCTGGAAGCTGGGCGTGGGCCGCACGTTCCAGATTGCCGAAACGTTCGCCACGTTGACGGCGGTCGAAAATGTGCAGATGGCCTTGCTGTCGGCCGACAACAAGTTGCTGTCCACCTGGCGCCGGGCCGCTGACTACAAGCGCGACGAGGCGCTGGACCTGCTGGCGCAGGTCGGCATGGCAGCCCAGGCCGATCGACCGTGCCGCGTGCTGGCCTATGGCGACGTCAAGCGCGTGGAGCTGGCGATTGCGATCGCCAACAACCCCAAGCTGTTGCTCATGGACGAGCCAACCGCCGGGATGGCGCCCAAAGAACGCAATGAGCTCATGGCATTGACCAAACAGCTCGTGATCGATCGAGGCATGGCGGTGCTGTTCACCGAGCACAGCATGGATGTGGTGTTTGCCTATGCGGATCGCATGATCGTGCTGGCGCGCGGGCGTCTCATTGCCGAAGGCAAGCCCCTGGAATTGCGGGACGACCCCAAAGTCCAGGAAGTCTATTTCGGCAGCGGCAAGACGTTCGAGAAGAAAGAAGTGAAGGAAGCGACATGAGCGAGGAAATTCTGCTTGAAGCCAAGGGCCTGGCGGCCTGGTATGGTGCGGCCCAGATCCTTTTCGATCTGGACCTGCATGTGCGGCGCGGCGAGGTCGTGGCGCTGATGGGGCGCAATGGCGCCGGCAAGTCCACCACGCTCAAGGCCATCATGGGCATGCTCGACAAGCGTCGGGGTGACATTTCTTTCCTGGGCAAGGATATTTCCCGCAGCGAACCCTATCACGCGGCGCGCATGGGCCTGGCCTTCGTGCCCGAGGATCGCCGTGTGTTCACCGAACTCACCGTCATGGAGAACCTGGCAGTGGGGCGTCAGCCGCCGCGCGCCTGGCACGACGGCACGTCCGCGCCCGAGTGGACGCCCGAGCGCTTGTTCAAGCTCTTTCCCAACCTGGGCGAGATGCCGCAACGTCCCGGCGGGCGCATGAGCGGGGGCGAACAGCAGATGCTGACCGTCGCGCGGGCGCTCATGGGCAACCCGTACCTGGTATTGCTCGACGAACCCTCAGAAGGCGTCGCTCCCGTCATCGTGGAGCAAATGGCCAACATGATCCTCGAGCTCAAGCAGCAGGGGGTCAGTATTCTTCTGTCGGAACAGAACATGCATTTTGCCGAGCTGGTTTCCGACCGCGCCTATGTGCTCGAGAAAGGGCAGATCCGTTATCAGGCCTCCATGGAAGCGCTCTCACAGAACGAGGAAGTCCGCCGGGCGTACTTGAGCGTCTGAGCCTTCTCGCCGTTCTCACTCATCGTCCGTCCTGAGCCAGCCCGTCAGACTCCATCGGGTTTGTCGGGCCGGGAGGACTTCGTGGGGGATGGAGTCGCTGCGGAAGACGGCCAATCGGCCCGGGGTCGGCGACACGCGATGGGCATTGCCATCGTCGTTCTCATAGACGCAGAGTTCGCCGCCATCCTCCTGCCGCCATTGCGGATTCAGGTACAGCACCACGGAAATTTTCCTGTAGACGGTTCCGCGATGCTGGTCGATATGGCGGGCATAGCCGCGGCCCGGCTCGTAGCGGGCGAAATGGCATTCGTGGCGCCGCAGCCCCAGGTAATAACGGGCATTCAGGGCTTGGCGAAATTGCGCCAGCCAGTCGAAAAACGGATGGTGCCCCGGAGGGGAATGGGCGTCGATCCAGCAGATGCTGTCGCCCCGGATATCCGGGTGCAGAAGGGTGTTGGCCTGTCGGCCGATGTGCGCGGGATGAAAGCGCCCCTCGTGCCAGAGCTGTTGCCCCATCTGCAACAGGGTTTGCTGCCAATCCACGGGAATGAGGCTGTCGGAGACGGCCCAGCCGTGCTCTTCAAGTGACTGGAACAGAGGGTCTAGGGGGCTCATTCTGGAGCGCCTAAAGCAGAAATTATAATGCGCCGCCGCCCTTCAGGTAATTCCTGATAGTCATTGAATATTTTAAGGATAAAATAAACCCCCGCTGTGGATCCTCCATGGCGGCAAAAGCAATATCCAAGGTGGAAGACATGGGAGAAGCACTCACCCAGAAGCCCGACTCGAAGGGCATGCGGGCATATCGTTATATGCTCCTGGCGACCGGCGGCCTGGCGGCGGCCATTTTCGCGATCATGGCATTGCTTGTGTGCGCGGACGTGTTCCTGCGCAACATGGGCATCACCTCCATCACCTGGTCGGTCGAGGTGACCGAGTACATGCTGATGATCTCGGCGTTCCTGGCGGCGCCCTGGCTCGTATACACCAATGACCATATCCGTGTGGACATCCTCGTGCGCGGCCTCACCGGCCGGCCCAAGTGGCTGTTCGACCTCATCGCAGAGACCATTTGCCTGGCAGTCTGCGCGGTGCTGGCTTTCCAGAGCGTCTACAGCATGCTCGACAGCGCCAAGCAGGGCGGCATGGTGTTCAAGGTGCTGATCTTCCCCGAGTGGTGGCTGAGCATCCCGATGGCTGTCGCTTTCATCCTGCTGACTATCGAATTCATCCGGCGCGTGGCCGGCTCGCTCAAGACCGTCGGGAGGGTCGCGTGATGGAATGGCAATTTGCCTTGACCCTTCTATTGGGTATTCTGTTTGCATTGATGCTGGTTGGTGTCCCGGTGGCGTTTGCCTTCCTGGGCGTCAACCTGATCGGGGCGTGGGTCTTCATGGGCGGCGAGGCCGGGCTGGGCCAACTGGTGCGCAACTCCATCCAGTCGGTCAGCAGCTTCTCGCTCACGCCCATCCCGCTGTTCATCCTGATGGGTGAAATCCTGTTTCATAGCGGCCTGGCTTTCCGGGCCATCAATGCGGTCGAACGCATCATTGCGCGCGTGCCGGGCCGGCTTTCGGTGGTGTCCGTCGTCGGCGGCACCGTGTTCGCAACCCTTTCGGGTTCGACCATCGCCAACACGGCCATGATGGGCGGCACGCTGCTGCCCGAAATGCTCAAGCGCGGCTATCACCCCAAGATCGCCATGGGGCCGATCATGGCGGTCGGCGGCATTGCCATGCTGATCCCGCCCTCGGCCCTGGCCGTGATGCTGGGCAGCCTGGCCGGGATTTCCATCTCCAAGCTGCTGATCGGCGGAATCATTCCAGGCCTGGTGCTGGCCGTGATGTTCCTTGCCTATGTCATGGTCCGCTGCAAGATCGAGAAAGGCCTGGCGCCGGTCGATGACCCCAGCGAGCGCCTTACCGGATGGGCCCGCTGGAAGCCTTTCGTGCGCGACGTGGTGCCGTTATTTGCGATCTTCGTCGCCGTGGTCGGCAGCATGCTGATCGGCTGGGCCTCGCCCACCGAATCGGCGGCCATCGGCGCCGTGGCGTCGCTGATCGCGGTGTTGTGCTATCGCGCCTTCACCTGGGAATCCATCAACAAGGCTCTGGTCGAGACGGCCCGTATCTCGGTCATCATCCTGTTTGTCTTGATCGCCTCCACGACGTTCTCGCAATTGCTGAGCTTCTCGGGGGCCACGACCGGCTTGCTGCAGTTCATTTCGGACTACAAGCTCACGTCGATGGAACTGGTGATCGGCATGGTGGTCATCCTGCTCATCCTGGGCTGCATCATCGACCAGGTCAGCATGATGATGATCACCTTGCCGTTCTTCATGCCTCTGGCCAATGCCGCCGGCATCGACCCGATCTGGCTGGGCGTCATGCTGCTGCTGGCCATGGAAATCGGCCTGCTGACGCCGCCCTTCGGGCTGCTCTGCATGGTCATGCAAAGCGTCGCGCCGCAACACATCCGGCTTACGCAGATCTACGGTTCCGTCATGCCCTTCATCGTGATCGAGATCGCGATGCTGGCCATGCTTCTTTTCCTGCCGTGGCTGGCAACGGGCCTGCCACGCCTGATGGGTTGACCATCGCCTCATGAACAAGGGGACACACCAATGAAAAAATCACTGAAACTGCTCAGCCTCGGCACCGTGCTCGGCTTGGCGGCATTTTCGGCGCACAGCGCGGAAGTCACGCTCAAGGCGGTCAGCGCATTCTCGAAAGACTCCTTCTTCGATCGTCCTTTCGAGGAGTTCGTGAAGAAGTTCAACGCCGAGGGCAAGGGCATTCTGCAGATCAACGTGATCGGCGGGCCCGAGACCATGCCCCCGTTCGAGGTCGGCAACGCCGTGCGCGCCGGGGTCGTCGACCTGGCCAACACCACGGGCGTTTTCCATGCCAACGCCGTGCCCGAAGCTCTGGCCATGAGCTTCACGCCCTTGACCATGGTCGAGCTGCGCAAGAACGGCGGCTACGCGCTCATGGATAAAATCCATCGCGAGAAGGCCAACATGGTGTGGCTGGGCCGCACCACCGAAGGTCTGCAGTACCACATCTATACAAACAAGAAGCCTGAGAACGCATCGTTTGCGGGCATGAAGCTGCGCAGTGTGCCCATCTACCGCGCCTTCTTCCAATCCCTTGGGGCGGCCCCCCTTCAGGTTCCTCCCGGCGAAGTCTACACGGCGCTCGAGCGCGGCGTGGTCGATGGCTACGGCTGGCCCAGCGTGGGCATCTTCGACCTGGGCTGGCAGGAAAAAACCAAATACCGCGTCGATCCCGGCTTCTACAACGTCGAGGTCAGCCTCTACCTTAACCAGGATCGCTGGAACAAGCTGGATGATCAGCAGAAGGCTTTCCTGAAGAAGCAGATCGAAGAGATGGAAACACAGGGCGCCAAGCGTGATGCCGAGCTGGCGATGCAAGAGAAGAAAAAGCTTGCGGACGCCGGTATCGAAATCATCCAGCTTCCGGCCGATCAGGCGGCCAGCTTCAAGGCCAAGGCCGACGCCGAAGCCTGGAAGGCCATCGACCAGACCAGCCCCAAGTATGCGTCTGAACTGCGCAAGCTGATGGGCGGCGAAGGCAAATAAGCAGGCCTGAAGCCCGTAGTGTCTTATCGGGGGAATGAAGCGCCGGCTTCATTCCCTTTTTCTTATCTCGTGCGATCCGCCGATTCGGAGGCATCATGACAAATGGTGAGATCATCGTGCTGCTGCTGTTCGCCGGCGGCCTGGTGTGCTCGATCACCCTGCTGCTGTGGCTGCGCAAGCTTCTCAAAAGCGGGCGGTAAATGGCTATTTCGTCATCCCGCCTGATCGTCGTCGTCCCGCCCCATCGTCGTCATCCCGCCGAAAGGCGGGAACCACATGATGGGCACTGGATTCCGATCTTCAGCGGAAGGGCGAGAGTGAGGCGCGATCAATATTCCGATCCTTTGCCTGTCAGGGCCACACCGATGCGAAGCAGGGTGTAGGCCAGGCTGTCGACCAGCCGGGTCAGCAGGCCGCGTTGCTGCAGGCTGGCAAGGGTGACCTCGGACGAGTTCGACGCGATTTCGGTTTCCAGCGAGGCCTTCAGCTTGGCGGCGAAGCCGCTGTCTTGCACGAATACGTTGGCTTCGCGCGCGAGCAGCAGGCTGAAGGGATCCAGGTTGGACGACCCCACCATTGCGCTGTCATCGATGACAGCCACCTTGGCGTGCAGGTAGCTGGCCATGTATTCATGCAGCTCGATGCCATCGTCCAGAACCTTGCCGTACATGCTGCGCGAAGCCAGGTATTGCAGCAGGTATTCAGAGCGTCCTTGCAGCAGCAGTCGCACCCGCACGCCGCGCTGGGCGGCGTGTTCCAGCGCCCGGCGCAGGCGCCGGCCCGGGAAGAAATACGCGTTGGCGATCAGGATCTCATGGTTCGCCTTTTCAATCGCGCCCAGATAGGCGTTTTCGATCGTCTGGCGAAACCGCAGGTTGTCGCGCAGCAAGAACGCCGCGCGCACTCCGGGCGCAAAGCGCGGCAGCGCAGCGGCCTGGCGATGCAGGCGACGTCGAATCCAGTTGACGACACGGGTCCTTGCCGTGGGCGTGTCCAGGGTCTTCAGGCGCCGGCCCAGTTGCAGCCACAGGGCACGCTGTGCGCTATCGGCATCGGCGACGATCGGGCCCTGCATCCGAACGGCGAAGTCGAAGCGAGGACGCGGGCCCTCGCCGTCGTCGGGCACATTCTCGAAGTCGTCGATGATGTTGATGCCGCCGACAAAGGCAATGTGCCCATCCACGACGACCAGCTTGCGATGCATGCGTCGCAGGCGGTTCACCGCCAGGCGCAGGTGCCCCATGCCGGTCGGTTCCGGCCGGTAAATGCGGCACATGGCGCCCATCTCTGCCAGGCGTCGGCTCACCTGGGCGGCCTGGTTGTTGGTGCCGAAGCCGTCGATGACGACGCGCACCTTGACGCCGCGCTCGCAGGCGCGCCGCAGGTGTTCGAGCACCATCAGGCCGGTGCGGTCGAGGTTGAAGATATAGGTTTCCAGATGAATGCTGCCGCGGGCATGATCGAAGGCGCGCAGCAAGGCCGGAAAGAACTGCTCGCCGTTGCGCAGCAGTTCGATCCGGTTGCCGTCGTGCCAGCGCAGGCCGGCGGGCATTACGGCAACTCCAACTCGGTCAGGATGGGCGAGTGATCCGAGAGATGACGCCAGGGCAGGCCGTGCAGCACCCGGGCGTTGCGCACGGCAAAGCCGCGCTGATAGATGCGGTCCAGGCGCAGCCAGGGAAAGGCCGACGGGAAAGTGCGCGGGGGCGGGGTGAGTCGCGCCGCGCCATTGATGCCCAGTTCGAACGCGTGGGGGTTGCCGGGCTTGTTCATGTACAGGTTGCGCAGGTTCTGCCCGATCTGGCGCACGGACCTGCGCAAGGGCATTTGCGCGATGGACAAGCCTTGCGGCGAGACGGAGAACACCTCGTACAGGCCGAGCTGCTCGACGAACAGGGGCGCCAGTCGGTTGTTCCAGTCATTGAAGTCGCCCGCGATCAGCAGCGGATCCGAAGCCGGCACCAGCCGCTTGATGCGATCGAGCAGGGCATGGACCTGGCGTGAGCGCCCGCCGGCGAACAGGCCCAGGTGCACCACAATGCAATGCACTGGGGTTTCATCGATCAGGATGGTGGCATGCAGCAGTCCGCGCTGTTCCAGCTTGTGGTCTGAAATATCCTGGTTTTCGAAGCTCAGAATGGGAAAGCGCGACAAAAGGGCGTTGCCATGGTCCGTGCGGTGGCGCACCGCGTTGCGTCCATAGCAGGCGTGCATGTTCAGGGCCGCGGCCAGCGACTCGTGCTGGGCGTCCAGCAGGCCGTGGCGTTCGTTCCGTCCTTGCACCTCTTGCAGGAAAAGCAGGTCGGGGCGCAGCCCGTATAGTCCCAGCCGAAGCTCCGGCAGCGATTCGTGCGAGCCAAGGGCCGAACGGCCCTTGTGTATGTTGTAGCTGACGATACGCAGGACAGACACGGGTGACCCCCGGGCGGCTTACTTGGCCTCGACGTTGCGCAGGCGGATATGCAGCTCCCGCAATTGCTTTTCGTCGACAGGCGACGGTGCATGCGTGAGCAGGTCCTGCGCGCGTTGAGTCTTGGGGAAGGCAATGACGTCACGGATGGATTCGGCACCGGCCATCATGGTCACCAGGCGGTCCAGGCCGAATGCCACGCCGCCATGGGGGGGCGCCCCATACTGCAGGGCATCGAGCAGGAAGCCGAATTTCTCGCGCGCCTCGTCGGGGCCGATGTTCAGGGCCTGGAAGACCTTGCTCTGCACGTCGGCGCGGTGGATACGGACCGAGCCGCCGCCCACTTCCCAGCCGTTGAGCACGATGTCGTAGGCCTTGGCCAGTGCCTTGTCCGGCGCGGTTTCGAGGTATTCCTCGTGGCCGTCCTTGGGGCTGGTGAAGGGGTGGTGGGCGGCGAAATAGCGTCCTTCCTCGGGGTCGTACTCGAACATGGGGAAGTCGATGACCCACAAGGGTTGCCAGCCCGCTTCGAACAGGCCGTTTTCCTTGCCGAACTCGCTGTGCCCGATCTTGACGCGCAGCGCACCCATGGCGTCGTTGACGACCTTGGTCTTGTCCGCGCCGAAGAAGATCAGGTCGCCACTTTGTGCGCCCGTGCGCTCGATCAGTTGCGAGAGAGCGGCAGTGTGAATGTTCTTGACGATGGGCGATTGCAGCCCGTCGGGGATGGAGGCCACATCGTTGACCTTGATGTAGGCCAGGCCCTTGGCGCCGTAGATGGCCACGAACTTGGTGTAGGCGTCGATTTCGCTGCGGGGCATCGAGGCGCCGCCGGGCACGCGCAGGGCCACCACGCGGCTGGCCGGGTCGTTGGCCGGGGCCGAGAACACCTTGAAATCGACATCCTGCATGAGATCGGAGATGTCCACGAATTCGAGCTTAACGCGCAGGTCGGGTTTATCCGAGCCATAGCGGCGCATGGCTTCGCCCCAGGTCATGCACGGGAACTTGGCCGGCAGCTGAACCCCTTGGACCGCGCTGAAGACATGGCGCAGCATGCCTTCGAAGATGTCGCGGATCTGCTCTTCGTTCAGGAAGGAGGTTTCGCAGTCGATCTGGGTGAATTCGGGCTGGCGGTCGGCGCGCAGGTCTTCGTCGCGGAAGCACTTGGTGATCTGGTAGTAGCGATCGAAGCCCGCCACCATCAGCATCTGTTTGAAGAGTTGCGGCGATTGGGGCAGGGCGAAGAATTCGCCCGGGTTCACCCGCGAGGGCACCAGGTAGTCGCGCGCGCCTTCAGGCGTGCTCTTGGTCAGCATCGGCGTTTCAATGTCGACGAAGCCCAGGTTGTCCAGGTACTTGCGTACTTCGATGGAGACGCGGTAGCGCAGCATGAGGTTGCGCTGCATCTGCGGGCGGCGCAGATCCAGCACGCGGTGGGTCAGGCGGGTGGTCTCCGACAGGTTGTCGTCGTCAAGCTGGAAAGGCGGGGTGACCGAGGCGTTCAGGATTTCGATTTCGCGGCAGAGGATCTCGACCTCGCCCGAAGCCAGTTCGGAGTTGGCGGTACCCTCGGGGCGCAGGCGCACCAGGCCGGTCACCCGCACGCAGAACTCGTTGCGGATGCGTTCGGCGGTGGCGAAGGCGTTGACATTGTCGGGGTCGACCACGATCTGGGCCAGGCCGGCGCGGTCGCGCAGATCGATGAAGATGACGCCACCATGGTCGCGACGCCGATGTACCCAGCCAAACAAGGTGACTGTCTGGTCCAGATGTTCTCGGCTAACCTCGCCGGTGTAGCAGGTACGCATGAAGGAATACTCCGTATTGTGTTTTGACTTTGATGTTCAGGGCTGCCCCGGTTCGGGTGGCTGTTGCGGGCCTTGCGAGGTCTGGGCAGGGGGCGGTTGCGCATCGGACGGCTGCTGGCCGGGAAGCGGCAGCGACCCGGCGGGGTTCGTCAGCGCGTCCGGTGGCGCGACCACGCCCATGGAAACGATGTATTTCAATGCCGCGTCGACGCTCATGTCCAGATAATGGACATCGTCTCGCGGCATCATGAGAAAGAAGCCCGAGGTCGGGTTCGGGGTGGTGGGGACATAGACGCTGACATAGTCGCCATTGAGCTTGCAGGCGACTTCGCCGCGGGGCGTACCGGTCAGGAAGGCGATGGTCCATGCCCCTTGGCGGGGGTACTGCACCAGCACCGCTTCGCGAAAAGCCTGGCCGTTGGGCGACAGCACGGTGTCGCTGACCTGTTTCACCGAGTTGTAGATGGATCGCACCAGTGGAATGCGCCCCAGCAATTGCTCCCAACGGTCCACCAGCGCGCGGCCGATGAAGTTGGCGCCGAGCAGCCCGGTCAGGAACACGACGACCAGCACCAACGCTACCCCGAAGCCCGGGATATTGATGCCCAGCAGTGCCTGTGAAGACAGGAATGCCGGTACGGCGCTTTCGAGGGCGCCAATCAGGAAGGTGATGACCCAGATCGTGATGATCAGGGGAATCCAGATCAGCAGCCCAGTGATGAAATAGCGTTTGAATGTGCGCATGCGGCCTTAGGTGGGCGAGGCGGCCGGGGTGCTCGTAGAGGTTTGGGAGCCTGCCGACGAGTCACCCTTTTTGCTGTCGCCACGGAAATCGGTGACATACCAGCCCGAACCCTTCAGTTGGAAGCCCGCGGCGGTCACCTGCTTGGCGTAGGTGCTCTTGCCGCACTGGGGGCATTCGGTCAGGACGGGATCGGACATCTTTTGCAGCACGTCCTCGGCGTGTCCGCACGCGCTGCATTGATAAGCATAGATAGGCACGACAAATTCCAGAAATGAACAGTTGTTTCAAAGGCGACGGCCCACTTCGTGCAAGCAGGCTCTGCACATCGACAAGCTGGGATTTTATCCGTTTTTGCAGAGACTTACCCGTCCGGCGGGCCTGGCGGTGGCGCCGAGGCGACCTGGAAAGGTATGTGAGGGCGGATGGCCCGAATACAAGGCCGGCGCTAGCCCCCGGACTTGCGGCCCATCGCCATCCCGCTCCCATCATCGTCATCCCGCCGGAAGGCGGGACCCACTTGCCTATCACGTGGATCCCGCCTTTCGGCGGGACGACGTAAATCGCGCCTTCCGGCGGAATGACGGGGTAGGGAGTGGGCGGCATTGCCGAGCATTGGCGCCCAATCTGCTGTATTCTAAGAGGTTATTGCTCTTTTCCAGGAAAATCGCAGCACCATGACTACTGCCGGCACACCCGCTTCGGAATCCACACCTCTAAAGCCCTACGTCTTTTCCCAGCGCGCGCAAAAGTTGACCAGTTCCACTATCCGCGAAATCCTCAAGGTCACTGAACGGCCCGAGGTCATTTCGTTCGCGGGCGGCTTGCCGTCGCCCACGGGGTTCCCGGTGGACACCATCAATGCGGCCTTCGATCGCGTGCTGCGGGACAACGGTCGCGCAGCCCTGCAGTATGGGCCGACGGAAGGCTACCGGCCCTTGCGCGAATGGGTGGCCAATGACCTGAAGCGTGTGGGTGCGGACGATGTCCAGGTCGACGAGATCCTCATCGTCTCCGGTTCGCAGCAGGCGCTCGACATGCTGGGCAAGCTCTTCATCGATCCGGGCAGCAAGGTGCTGGTTGAAGACCCCAGCTATCTTGGCGCCCTGCAGTCTTTCTCCTTGTTCGAACCGGTCTATCAGACGGTACCCACGGACGGCGGCGGCCTCATTCCCGAAAGCCTCACGCCCGAGCGGGCCGAAGGGGCGCGGTTCCTGTATGCCCTGCCCAATTTCCAGAACCCCACCGGTACGACGCTCAACCTCGAGCGCCGCAAAGAGCTCGTGAAGCGCTGCGCCGAACTCAGGGTGCCGATCATCGAGGACGATCCCTACGGGGATCTGCGCTACGCGGGTGAGCCGCTGCCCGGTCTGCTGGGCCTGGGCCGTGCCGCCGGCGCAACGGTCATCCGCCTGGGTTCTTTTTCCAAGGTGCTGGCCCCTGGCTTGCGTCTGGGCTATATCGCCGCGCCCAAGGAAATCATCGCCAAACTCGTGCAGATCAAGCAGGCGACCGATCTTCACACCGCCACGCTGACCCAGATGGCCGTCTATGAAACCATCAAGGATGGTTTCCTTGATTTTCACCTGCCCGCCGTGCGCGACCTGTACAAGGAACAGTGCGGCTACATGCTGGCTGCGCTCGAAGAGTATTTCCCGGCCTCCGCCACCTGGACGCGCCCCGAGGGCGGGATGTTCCTTTGGGTCACCCTGCCAGAGCACATCGATGCCTACGAGCTTCTGGACCGTGCCATTGCCAATAATGTGGCCTTTGTGCCGGGTGCGCCCTTTTATGCCGGCGACGAGGTCAAGAGCAACACCCTGCGGCTCAGTTTCGTGACCGTGCCCGAGGATCGCATTCGCGAGGGCGTGGCCATCCTGGGCCGTCTCATCGCCGAAAGCGCTGCCGCCGCCGTTCGCGCGGCCTGACGCCGGAGAGCATGAAGACACCGCCCGATGCACGCACTGAGCGTCCGGCCGCCGGACCGGACCTGTCCGATATGCGTCCGGACGACTGGGTGGAGCGCTGGCTGCCGCGCTCCTGGGGGCCGTATGCGCGCCTGTGCCGTCTCGATCGACCGGTGGGCACGTGGCTGACCCTGTTGCCATGTCTGGCTGCGCTGGTGCAGGCGGCCGACGGCATTCCCACCCTGGCGCGCCTGGTGATTTTCTCGCTTGGCGCTTTGCTGATGCGGGGCGTCGGCTGCACCATCAATGACATTTTCGACCGCGATATCGACAGCAAAGTCGAGCGCACGCGCTTTCGCCCGCTGACCAGCGGGCAACTCTCCTTGGCCAACGCGCTGTGGTTCCTGTTGGGGCAGCTTGCCGTCTGTGCCTTGCTGCTGTTCCTGATCAACGGTTACAGCCGCTGGCTGGCCGTGCTGCTGATCCCCTTCGTCGTTGTCTACCCCTTGTGCAAGCGTTTCACCTATTGGCCGCAGGTGGTCCTGGGTATCGCCTTCAATTGGGGCATGCTGATGGCATGGTCCGATACCCGCAATGTCGTGCCGGTCGGTGCGGTGGCGATGTGGGTGGGCGCCGTGCTGTGGCAGGTGGGTTATGACTCCATCTATGCCTACGTCGATGTGCGCGACGACCTGCGCCTGGGGGTGAAATCCACGGCCATGCGTTTTGCCGACAAGGGCCGCGAATGGATTGGAGGCTTTTATCTGGCCGCGCTCGCCCTTTGGCTGTATGGCGCTGCCGATATCGGCATGGGCTGGGGCTACTACATCGTGCTGGCGGTCATTGCCGGGCATCTGGCCTGGCAGACGCTGACTTTCGATGCCGATCGCCCCGATCGCAGCTTCAAACTCTTCCGTGCCAACATGCTGGTTGGCGTCCTGCTCATCGTGGCAGCGCTGGCTGGCACACTTATCTGATCATTGAACCGTCCGCATGCCTACGCTCGTCGAAGTCGTCGCCACCGTTCTGTTTTTCGCCGCCATCGTCCACACCTTCTCGGTGCCCGTGTTTGCGCGGCTGGCCAATCGCAACGGTCCTCACGCCGGGCTGTGGCATATGCTGGCCGAGGTCGAGGCGGTATTCGGCGTCTGGGCATTTGCCTTGCTGGTCATCATGGCGCTCCTGCAAGGAAGCCAGGAGGCCGTGGCCTACCTGGACGGGCGCAACTTCACCGAACCGGCCTTCGTGTTCGCCATCATGGTGGTGTCGGCCAGCCGTCCCATCATTGAGCTCGTCAATGCCGTGGTGAAGGGTTTGGCCCGCATCATGCCCCTGCGGCGCGAGCTGGCCACGTTCTTCATCATCCTTTCCATTGTGCCGCTGGCAGGGTCCCTCATCACCGAGCCGGCCGCCATGACGCTCGCCGCCTTGTTGCTGCGAGACGGCTATTTCCGTCGTCCCGGGCAGGCGGGTTTCAAGTACCTGACATTGGGCGTGCTGTTCGTGAACGTGTCCATCGGCGGCGTCCTGACGGCCTATGCCGCCCCGCCCGTGCTGATGGTGGCGCACACCTTCGGGTGGGATTCCGCCTACATGGCCACGCATTTCGGCTGGCGCGCCGCTGTGGCGGTCCTGCTCAATGCCGCAGTGTTGACGCTGGTTTGCCGCCGCTTCCTGCTGGAGGGCGAAATCGGCCCCACGGAGAAATCGGAACGTCCGGCGGTTCCGTTCTCGGTCATCCTCATCCATGTCCTTTGCCTGGTCGGAATCGTGCTGGGGGCCCACCATCCGGCGGTCTTCCTGGGCATCTTGCTGATGTTCATCGGCTATGCCCATGCCTACCAGCGTCACCAGAATCGCCTGCTCATTCGCGAGGGATTGATGGTCGGGTTCTTCCTGGCCGGCCTGGTGGTGCTGGGCGGGCTGCAGAAATGGTGGCTGCAAGACTTGCTGGGCGGGTTGTCGCCCACCGTGCTGTACTGGGGCGCCACGGCGCTGACGGCGGTCACGGACAATGCCGCGCTGACCTACCTGGGTTCGCTCGTGGAAGGCACGACTGACCTGTGGCGCTACATGCTGGTGGCGGGCGCCGTCACCGGCGGCGGCCTGACTGTCATTGCCAACGCGCCCAACCCTGCCGGGTTTTCCATCCTGAAGAACCACTTCCCCGACGGCGCCATTTCTCCGATGAAACTGCTTCTGTCCGCCGCGCTACCGACCCTCGTCGCCGCGGTGATGTTCCTGATCTGAGTCGCGTACTAAACGCAGTTCAGGTTTGCCGCGTTCTTTGCGCGGACGGCGTCGGGGATGGGGATGAAGGCTTCGAGGCTGAGGTTGCCGTCTTCGAACATCATCAGTTGGCCGGCCTCGAAGGGTGTCCACCGTTCATTGTCGGTCAAAGGGCGCGTGGCGATGACGGCCACGCGGTCATCCTGGCAGGTGACCTCTGCAAAATCCAGCGTGATGTCAGCATCGATCAGATGGGCCTTGTTGAATGGCCAGGCCCTGACCAGGTAGTGCAGTTGTGTGGAGCAATGCGCGAACAGGGCGCGGCCATTGCAAAGCAGATAGTTGAACACCCCGTGCACGGTGATCTCGCGGGTCAGCGCCTCAACCGTCTCGAAGAGCTCGGCGGGGCTGGGTTCGCTGTCGCCGAAGCGGCGGCGCAAGCCCTGCATGATGTGGCAGAAAGCGATTTCGCTGTCGGTCTCGCCCACCGGCCGGTACTGTCCGTCCAGCGTCGGCGAGTAGCCGAGCAGATCGCCATTGTGGGCGAATATCCAGTGGCGTCCCCAGAGCTCGCGCATGAAGGGATGGCAGTTCTCAAGATGGATCTTGCCTTGCGTGGCCTTGCGGATGTGCGCGATGACATTGCGCGATTTGATGGGATACTGTTTGATCAGTTCGGCCACCGGCGATTGCGCCGAGGGCTGGTTGTCGATGAACAGCCGGCAGGCTTTGTGCTCGAAGAAGGCAATGCCGAAGCCGTCGGCGTGATGATCGGTGCGCCCGCCGCGCGCAGCAAACCCGGTGAACGAGAACGTGATGTCCGTGGGTTGTGCGCAATTCATGCCAAGGAGCTGACACATGGGGAAGGCGGGGAGAGAGCCATGAGAATGGCGATGCGTTCATTTTAATACCGGCATGGATGCAATGGCACACTGGCGGTAAGGGAATACGTGCCTGCGCTGCCAGGGGCAAGGGTTTACACCATTGTTTGATCTTTCGTCATGACGCTATAAACCTAGGAATTGTATGCAAACGCATATAAAGACCTCTGGGGGATTGCCTGCATGAAGATCACTGCGGTTCGCGCTGTTCCATTGAATGTACCCTTCGAATTCGATTGCGGGGGCATACGCAAGCCTTCCAACCTGGCTGTCTGCCATGTCGAGGTGGAAACCGACGAGGGGCTCATCGGTTATGGCCTGACCTCCATCACTGAAGAGCATCCCGTGGCCAGCGCCATCAACGATGTCCTGGCTGCCGACCTCATCGGCCAGGATCCGCTGAACATCGAGCGGCTTTGGGATCGCATGTACTGGAACGCCTGCCCTCGCGGACAGTCCGGCTATGGCATGCACGCCATTTCGGCTCTCGACATCGCCTTGTGGGACATCAAGGGCAAGGCGCTTGGGCTACCCGTCTGGAAATTGCTCGGCGGGGCTCGCGAACAGATTCCCGCCTACGCGACGTTCGGTTTTGCTTTCCTGCAGGAGGAAGAGCTGGTCCGTGTGGCCCGCGCTTGCGTGGATCAAGGCTTTCGTGGCCTGAAGATGGTCGTGGGGCACCATGGCCTGCAGCGCCGCGACGAACCGCGTCCATTGCAGGACGTGGTCCGTCAGGACATACGCCGCATGACATTGGTGCGTGAGGCCATTCCCGCCGAGGTCGGCCTGTTCATTGACGGCAACTGCAGCCTGGATTATTACCACGCCAAACAAATCGCGCGGGCCGCGCGCGACCTGGACGTGGGTTTTTTCGAGGAGCCCATCACGCAGAACGACACCGGTCGTCTGCGCGAGCTGCGCCAGCAGACCGGCATCACCATTGCCGCCGGGCAGAACGAAGGGCAGTCCTATCGTTTTCGCGATCTTCTGATGCATCAGGCGGTCGACATCCTGCAGCCCAATGTGCTGATTTCCGGCGGCTTTACCCAATCGCGCAAGATCTTCGGCCTGGCTGAGAGCTTCAACGCCTCGGTGGCCAACGGCGGCGCCTTTCCCTCGCATAACGGCCATCTGCACAGCGGATTGCTGAACGGCGGCGAGGTCGAATGGCACCTGGCGGCCAGCGCAATGATGGCCCAGATCTATACCGGTCTGCCGGAGCCCGACCAGGGCTGGATGCGCATGCCGCAAGCGCCCGGCCTCGGGCTGACCCCCCGTTTCGATCAGATCGACGCACTGCGCCGCCTTCCCGGCAGTCTTGGAAACGGCAAAGGCTGAATTTCCCCAACCAGCGAGGTACGCAATCATGAAATCGTGGTCCTGTGCTGTAACTCTCAGTCTTTTCCTGGCCGGCGGCGCGCAAGTGGCGGCGGCCGCCACGCCTTCCTGGGCGGAACGGCCGGTACGCTTTGTCGTCCCCACCGCGGCCGGCGGCTCTGCCGACACCTTGGCCCGTCCATTGGCCGACGTCCTGGGCCAGCAGATCGGCCAGACCGTCGTGGTTGAAAACAAGGGCGGCGCGGGCGGGGTGCTGGGCGCCAGCGTGGTGGCCGCTTCCAGCCCGGCGGACAACCTGCTGCTGTTCGGCGCCGTGCACCACACCATCGCGCCCGCGGTTCAGAAGAACTTCCCCTACGACCCGCGCAAGAGCCTCAAGCCCGTCACCCTGATCGCGGCCATGCCCAATGTGCTGGTGGTCAATGCGGCATCGCCCTACCGCAGCGTGGACGACTTGCTGGCCGCCGCGCGCAAGGGCAAGGGCGTGAACTACGGCACCAGCGGGGTCGGCACGATGTTGCACTTGATGGCCGGCAAGCTGGAGAAGCTGTCCGGCACCACCATGACGCCGGTGCACTACAAGGGCAGTGCGCCCGCCGTGATGGCCTTGATCGGCGGCGAACAGATCGATTTTGTCTTCGAGACCATGCCTTCGGCCGTAGCCCAGATCCGCAATGGCCGCCTGCGAGCCTTGGCGGTGTCCAGTCCGGAGCGCGCGCAGGCCTTGCCGGACGTCCCCACTTTGAAGGAATTGGGCCTGGGCGAGCTGAGCGCCCAGACCTGGTATGGCATCTTCATGCAGGGTGGCGTGCCCGACTCGACGGTCCAGAGCGTTGCCGAGGCCGTCCACCAAGCCCTCAAGACCGAAAAGATCCAGGCCGTCTGGCAAGAAAACGGCGCCCAGGTGCGGGCCAACAGCCCCGCGGAGTTCACGGCGTACGTTGATCAGGAGCTTACCTATTGGGCCGACACCGTCAAGGCGCTGGGCCTGAACAGTTTCTAGGATTCACTCAAACCTTCCTTCATCGTCAAGGGGATTCTTCATGTTGTTGGTTCGTCGATTCGCGCGCAAGGTGTTGGCCTCGCTTGCATTGGTCTCTGTTTCCATGGCCGCCAACGCGGCCGATCCGCTGAAGCTGGTCGTGGGGTTTGCCCCGGGCGGTGGGGTGGACACCCTTGCGCGAATCACGGCGCAGGCGCTCAGTCAGGAACTGCAGCGGCCTGTGGTGGTGGAAAACAAATCCGGTGCCGGCGGCACCATTGCGGCCGATTATGTCGCCAAGTCCAATCCGGATGGCAATACGGTGCTATTTGCCGATACCTCGCTGCTGGTGGCGCCGTACATCTATCCGGCCCTGCGCTATGACTTGCAGCGTGACTTTGTCACCGCCGGCACGGTGGGGACGTCCGATCTGGCGTTGGCCGTGCCGGGCACCAGCCCGGTCAAGACCGTGGCCGAGCTTATCCAGGCGCTGCGCAAGGCGCCTCCGAAAACCGAGACTTTCGCGTCGGTGGGCATGGGTTCAATTCATCATCTGGGCGGCGAGCTGTTCGCCTTGAAGACCGGAACGGAGCTGGTTCATGTGCCTTATCGAGGCGGTGCTCCAGCCAGCCAGGCTCTGGCCGCCGGCGAGGTGAACATGTCGATTGCGAGCCTGGCCTCATCCATCGGTCTGGCCGGTTCGGGCAAAATCCGTTTGCTGGCGACCTTGTCGGCGCGCCGCTTTCCGGGCATGCCTGATCTGCCGGCTGTCGCTGAGACCCTCCCCGGCTTCAATGTCGAGCCCTCTTTGTTCCTGTTGCTCCCCAAAGGCGCGGATGCCTCGTTTGTGCAGGCCTTGGGCACGGCGCTCGAGCGGAGCATGAGCCAGAAAGGCGTTCAGGATGCCTTCCTGGCCCAGGGCTCGGTGGCCGCCTACAAGAACGCGCAAGTCACGAGGCAGTGGCTGGGCGACGAGGCGGCACGCTGGGCCGGCGTCATCAAGGACGCAAAGTTGACCTTCAAACAGTAATCTGCCGGTGAATCAATCATGACCCTGAATTCCACTCGCCCCGTACTGGGGCTGATCGTTCCGCCCGCCGCCGGCCTGGTGCCGCCTGAGGGCCCACGGATGTACCCCGAATTGGACTTTATTGCCGAGGGCCTGGCCCTGGCTTCGGTAGACAAGCAAGGCTACGACCAAGTCATCGACCACGTCGTGGCAGCCGCCGGCAAGCTGGCCGCCCGGGGGGCGCAGGCCATCTCCCTGATGGGCACGTCGTTGAGCTTTTACCGAGGCTCTGAATTCAATGACAGTTTGGTGGAGCACCTACGGAATGCCACGGGGCTGCCCTGCACCACCATGAGCCATGCGATCCTGCGGGGCTTGCGGGCCAGCGGCATCGAGCGCGTGGCCGTGGCCTCGTCCTACATCGAAGACGTCAACCAGCGCCTGCTGCGGTTTCTGGGTGAGAACGGAATCCATGGCGTCTGCGCCCATGGCCTGGGCATTACCGACGTGGCGGCCATGGGCCGCATCAGCACCGATGAGCTGGTTGACCTGTGCCTCAAAACCTGGGACATGGCCGACGGCCAGGCTCAGGGTCTGGTGCTGTCCTGCGGCGGTCTTGTTTCCCTGGATGCCGTGTGTGCCGTTGAAGACCGCCTGGGCGTGACCGTGGTGTCCAGTTCGCCGGCCGGCTTCTGGGATCTGGTGGCGACGGCGGGGCTGGAGCTGTATCCCGAAAACGCCGGCCGTCTCGCGCGCGAACGCCAGGCGGCGTAGTGAGTCAATAGACTGGAGGCATCATGGCAACAGTGGCGGTAGAGCAAGGGGTCAGTCTTTATTACGAGGACTACGGCTCGGGCCGGCCGATCGTGTTCATTCACGGCGGCGGCATGAGCCACGAGATGTGGGAGCAGCAGGTCTACGCTTTGACGGATGAGTTTCGTACGGTGGCATACGATCAGAGAGCCCATGGCCAAAGCGACAAGCCGGGACATGGCCACCATTTCGAACGCCTGGCCGATGATCTCGAAGTGCTGCTGGATCATTGCGGCATATCGGACTTCCATCTGGTGTGTCACGGTATAGGCGCTTACGTGGGCTTGACCTTTTCATTGCGCCACCCCGATCGCGTACGTGGCCTGGCCTTGCTGGGCAGTGGGTCGCGTTTTCTGGGGCGTGAGGGCGAGCGCGGAGGTTTTGATAAAGAGCGCTGGCAAGCTTATGCCCAGGGCATGGCGCGCAACAAGATCGAGGCCACTGCCAGGCTGGTCAATGACAAGGGTTTCTATTATCGAGATCCTGGCGCGGCCACGCGCCAGGCGGTGATCGACACCATGCTGCAGTGGCCGCTTTACGCTACCAAGATGCTCAGCCAGGCCATGCAGGACACCGATCTGGGCAGCCGCATCGATCGGTTGCGCGTGCCGGTGCTGGTCCTGCATGGCGTGCATGATCTCAAGCAACCGTTCAGTGGCGCGCAGCAGTTGGCCGATGCCTTGCCGGACGCGCGGCTCGTGGCCTTTGATGAAAGCGCCCACAACCCGCAGCTTGAAGAACTGGAGAAATTCAATCAGGTCCTGAGGCAGTTCATCCACGAGACCAGTGCCGATTGATCGTAGGAGGGGGCCGCGTGTGTCCGCGGCCCCCTCTCCGGGCTCTCATTCGATGGGGGCCATGATGTCCTTGCGTACGAACTTGGTGACGTCTACCGCTTTCGTCAGGATGCCCGCCTTGCTCTGCAATGTGATGAGCTCCTGGATGGCGTCGATATTCGGCTTCATGGTGGCGATGTGGGTGAAGTCCTTTTCCGTGAAAAGGTATTTGTCCAGCAATGCGGCGGGGGCGCGAGTCACTTCGGCGGCCACGGTCACTGCGAGGCTGCGGTCTTCAAGCAGCTTGCCCATGGCGCGTTGCAGATCTTTCACGTAAAGCCTCACGACATCCGGATGTTTGTCCCCATAGGCCTTGCTGCAGCCTTCGAAGCTGTAGACCGTGGGTGATTGCACTTCAGACAAGGCGAACAGCGGGCGCAGATCGCCTCTCTCTTCGGCCAGCAAGGCAAAAGGTTGAACCAGCGGTCCGGAATCGACCCGTCCGGTGCGAATCGCATCGGCGGAAGGCGGAAAGCCCGTTTCAACGATCTTGACGTCTTTTTCATGGTCCAGGCCGTGCTGCTTGAGCCACAGTATCATTTGAAAATACATGCCCGAGCCGTAGGAATTGGTGCCGATCACCTTGCCTTTGAGGTCTTTGGCGCTTTTGATCGAGCTGTCCTTCTTGACAGCCCAATAAGGAGAGAAATAGCCCTTTTCCTCGTGTGCATGCTGGGCCACGATATAACTTTCAAGCCCGCTCTCCAGGTAGGCTTGCGCCATGGACAACGGCGCCATGGTTGAACAATCCAGAACCCCCGCGCGCAAGGCTTGCATCATGGGAGAAGTGCCCTGGAACTGTTGCCACTCCACTTTGTATTTTTTTCCAAGATCGGGAAAAAGTTCTGGCCGTTTCATCATGAGGTACTTGGCTTCTTCCGCTGGTACCATCCAGCCGACCTTGATGGTGGGGATGTCGTTGGCGAAGGTGGGCGCCGCGATGGCCGTAGCGCCGGCCGAGGCCAGCAGCACTCGAAAAAACGCGTTCATGGTTGGGTCTCCTAGGGGCACTCTGGATTTTTTTGGATCAGACCTGCTGCTACATTTATTTATATGCAGTTGCATGCATTCAAGCACAAATGATGACTATTGCCCATCGCTTGCCTGGGTCATAGGCGTGGGGATTTCCCTGAGCTAAACTGGCCCTGCAACCCGGCATCTTCATGGCTGGCCGTTGGCAGGCATTGCGGCCACCGATTTTCGGAGGCACGTCTATGCAAGAAAGTCAGTCGTCACGGCGGCACATCGGCAAGATCGCCGTATGCGGGGCAGGGGTGATGGGGGCGCAGATTGCCGCGCATTGCGTCAATGCCGGCGTGCCGGTTCTGCTGTTCGACCTGGCCTCGGCCGAGGGCGGAAAAAGCGCCATCGCGCGCCGTGCGGTCGAGAATCTGCGCAAGATGACTCCCGCGCCGCTGGGTTCGCCAGAACTGGCCGAGGCCATCACGCCGCTCAATTACGATGCCGACCTTCCCCGCCTTGCCGAATGCGACCTGATCATCGAGGCCATCGCCGAGCGCATGGATTGGAAGCAGGCGCTTTATGAGCGTATTGCTCCGCATGTCGATGCCGACGCCATCCTGGCCAGCAACACATCGGGGCTTTCCATTGCCCGCCTGGCGCAAGTCTTGCCGCCGCATTTGCGCCATCGGTTCTGTGGCGTGCACTTCTTCAATCCGCCGCGCTACATGACGCTGGTGGAACTCATCCCCACGGCCGATACCGATGCGCTTCTGCTCGACCGGCTCGAGACCTTCCTGGTTTCGCGCCTGGGCAAGGGCGTGGTGCGCGCCAAGGATACGCCCAACTTCATCGGTAACCGCATCGGCGTGTTCGGCATGTTGTCCGTGTTTGAACAGGCCCGTCGCGCGGGCCTGCCCATCGATCTGGTCGATGCGCTCACCGGAACCCGCCTGGGGCGGGCCAAGTCGGCGACCTTCCGCACGGCTGACGTCGTGGGCCTGGACACCCTGGCGCACGTCATCGAAACTATGCGCGATCAGTTGCCGGACGATCCTTTCCACGCCTGTTTCGAAGTGCCCGCGCTGGTGGCAGGCCTTATTGCCAAGGGTGCGTTGGGCCAGAAGACGGGGGCGGGGTTCTACCGCAAAGAGGGCAAGGCCATCCTGCATATCGACCCCGAGGGCGGGCATTACCTGCCGAATGAAGGCGAAATCAGCCAGAGCGTGGCGGCCATCCTGGCCGAACGGGATCCCGCCGCGCGCCTCAGGGGGTTGCGCGAGTCCGGCGACCCGCAAGCCCACTTCGTGTGGGCGGTGCTGCGCGACAGTTTTCATTATGCCGCCGTGCATCTGGCCCAGATCGCCGACAACGCCCGCCAGGTCGATCAGGCCATGGTCTGGGGGTTTGGTCATGCGCAAGGGCCGTTCGAACTCTGGCAGGCGGCCGGCTGGCGTACCGTGGCACAGTGGGTGGCCCAGGACATCGCCCGAGGCCGGGCTTTGTGCGCCGCCCCTTTGCCGGACTGGGTCAGCAGCGGGCCGGTATGGGATGCGCAAGGGGTGCATACACCTGATGGCTCCTGGAATCCTCGAAAAGAGGCTTTCGAACCGCGCAGCGGCCTGCCCGTCTATAGACGCCAAGTGGCCGCAGCGCGCCTCGTGGGCGAAACCACGGGCCTGGGCGAGTCGGTCGTGTTCGAGAACGAGGCGGTCCGGGCCTGGACTTTGCCTTCGCCGCATCCGCAGGATGTGCTCATTGTGTCTTTCAATACCCGGATGCACACGATCAGCCCTCCCGTCATCGAAGGTGTGGTGCAGGCGCTTGAACTGGCCGAGGCATCCTTCCGCGCGCTGGTTGTTGGCCAGGTCTCCGACCCCTTCTCGGCGGGCGCGGACCTCAAGGCCTTGCTGCCTTTGTTCACGCAGGGCGGCCCCCAGGCCGTCGAGCCGGTCGAGCGGTCCATGCAGGCCATGGCACTGCGGCTGCGCGATGCCCAGGTTCCGGTGGTCGCCGCGCTGGCGGGCATGGCTCTGGGAGGCGGCTGCGAACTTGCCCTGCATTGTGCGCGCCGCGTGGCGCATCTGGAAACCTACATGGGCCTGGTCGAAGTCGGGCTGGGCCTCGTTCCCGGCGCCGGTGGCCTGGCGCATATGGCGCGCCGGGCCGCCTGGCTCCAGGCGTTGGCAGCGCCTGATGCCCCCTTGCTGGCCTATCTGAAGAAGCCTGCCTTGGCCATTGCCCAGGCTCAGGTTTCGCGCTCCGCCTTCGAGGCGCGCGACTTGGGTTACCTCATGCCCTCGGACCCCATCGTCATGAACCGGCATGAAGTGCTCTATGTCGCCGTGCGCGAAGCCTGGGCCCTGGCCGAGGCAGGCTGGCATCCGCCATTACGCGGCGTGTTCCCCGTAGCGGGACGGGACGCGATCGCCACACTCAAAGGCCCTCTCGTCAACATGCTGGCCGGCGGTTTCATCTCTGAGCACGATTTCGAGGTGGCCTCGCATGTGGCCCATGTGCTGTGCGGCGGCGACGTCGATCCCGGCTCACTGGTCGACGACGCATGGATGCATCGGCTCGAGCGTGATGCGTTTCTCGGTTTGCTGGCGCATCCGAAGACCCGGGAACGCATCATGGGGTTTCTCAAGACCGGCAAGCCGGTGCGCAACTGAAAAGAGGGGGGAACCTTATGCCGACCCTGCAAGAAGCCTATATCGTTGCCGCGCTGCGCAGCCCGATCGGTAAAGCGCCCCACGGCGCGCTGAGCCATTATCGGCCCGATGACCTGTTGGCGCGTGTCATCCAGGGGGTGATCAGTCGCGTGCCCAGCCTGGATCCGGCCGCGATCGAAGACGTGATCGTGGGTTGCGCGATCCCCGAGGGGCCGCAAGGCTTCAATGTCGCCCGCATCGGAGCGCTGCTTTCGGGGCTGCCCAACAGCGTTCCGGGCGTTACCGTCAATCGATTTTGCGCGTCGGGCCTGACCGCCATCGCCATGGCGGCCGATCGCATCCGCGTGGGCGAAGCCGACATCCTGATTGCGGCGGGCACCGAGTCCATGAGCCAGGTGCCCATCATGGGGGTCAGCACCAGCTTCAGCCCCGCCATTTTCGCGCGCGACGAAAACGTGGGTATTGCCTATGGCATGGGCATCACGGCCGAAGAAGTCGCCAGGCGATGGAAGATCTCTCGCGAAGACCAGGACGCCTTTGCGCTGCAATCGCACCAGCGAGCCTTGGCGGCCCAGCAGGCAGGCGAATTCCGGGATGAGATCATGCCCATCGAGGTCATGCGGCGCCTGCCGGATCTGGCCATGTGCAAGGTGTCCAGGCAGAGTCACCGCTTCGACCTGGATGAGGGGGTGCGGGCCGATACCAGCCTCGAAGCGCTGGCCAGGCTGCGTCCGGTGTTTGCGGCCAAGGGCTCTGTGACGGCGGGCAACAGTTCGCAGATGTCCGATGGGGCCGGGGCGCTGTTGATCGCATCGGAGCGCGCTCTCAAGACCCACAACCTGACGCCGCTCGCGCGTTTCCTGTCCTTTTCCGTGCGTGGCGTGCCGCCGGAAATCATGGGCATCGGCCCGAAGTTCGCCATTCCCATGGCGTTGAAGCGGGCCGGCCTGAATCAAGATCAATTGGGCTGGATCGAGCTCAACGAAGCGTTTGCAGCACAGTCCCTGGCCGTGATTCGCGAGCTGGGCTTGAACCCCGACGTGGTCAACCCCATGGGCGGGGCGATTGCGCTGGGCCACCCCCTTGGCGCCACTGGCGCCATTCGCGCCGCGACTGTGGTTCATGCCTTGCAGCGCCGCAAACTGGACTACGGCATGCTCACCATGTGCGTCGGCACCGGCATGGGCGCGGCAGGTGTGTTTCAGCGGGTGTAGCAATGACGGCGGCACCTAGGGTAATTCCTTGATGCGCGGCCGGGCTCATTTCATTTAGTGTATGGCATATCTATGCAAATGCATAAAACAAGGGGGCGGTAGCGTCTGCGCGTGTCCCCCTGCTTACCTTGGTGAAGGAGTCTTGCATGAAGATTGCAGTACTGGGGGGCGGTCACGGTTGTTATGCCGCGGCGGCTGATCTGTCCGAACAGGGTCACGAGGTGCGCTTCTGGCGCCGGGATACTCAGGCGCTCAAGGCATTTGCCGAGCATCCCGTCATTCACGTCAAGGATAGCCGGGGCGAGCGCGATGTGCCCATCGCCAAGGTCTGTGCCGACATCGGCGATGCGGTGCGCGGGGCCGACCTCATCCTCATCCCTTCGCCCGCCATCGCCCAGGCCGACATCGCCAAGGCCATGGCGCCGCACCTGACCGACGGCCAGGTCGTCTACCTGCCGCCGGGTACATTCGGCAGCTACATCATGAGCGAGATCGTGCGTGCCCAGGGCAATACGGCGGATGTCTCCTGGGCCGAGACCGGCACCTTGCCCTGGCTGGTGCGCAAGCATGGCCCGGCGAGCGTGGCGGTGACCATGCGCGCCACCCGGCTGCCGACGGGCGTGTACCCGGCCCGCAATGCGGCACATGCCATGAGCGTGATCGCCCAGGCCTTCCCCTGCGTCGAACCTTGCGAGGATGCCTTGTCCGGCGCCCTGATGAACGCCGGCCCCATCATCCACCCGCCGCTCATCCTCATGAACGCCGCGCCGCTGCAGCACTTCCCCGAGTGGGACATCCACAACGAAGGCACCCAGCCCGCCGTGCGCGCGGTCACCACGCAACTGGATCTCGAACGCATTGCCGTGCGCGAAGCCCTGGGCTACGCGGCGCCGCATTTCCCTCTGTCCGACCACTACGAGAACGACCAGTGGATGTATGGCGATTCGCACAGCAAACTGGTCGACAGCGGCGACTGGCGCGAACACATCGACCTGTATTCGCACCGCTACATGGTCGAGGATACTGTTCTGGGTCTGGCTTTCCTGGCTTCCGTCGCCAACTGGGTCAAGTGCGATGCGCCGGTGGCGTCGGGCCTGCTGGCCGTTGCCGGCGGCATACTGGGACGCGACCTGCGCAAGGGCGAGCGCACGCTGGGCACCCTTGGCCTGTCCGGCCTGTCGCGTGACGACATGCGTGAACTGCTGCATCAAGGGAGAGCCTGATGGCTAGCCACGAGCATGCTCCGGTGGTGGCGGTGGGCGCGGGCCGCATGGGCCGCGGCATTGCCCTGGCCTACGCGATCCGCGGCCAGCGGGCCGCCATCCTCGACTTCAAGCCGCGTGATCCCCAGCAATACCAGGCTTTGCGCCAGAGCGTGCTGGACGAACTGCGCCTGACGCTCAATCAACTGGCCGAACTGGGCATGTTCCCGGCGGATCGCATCGCGTCATTCCTGGACAACATCCAGGTTCATCCTTTGGCCGATGCCGACACCGTGCTGGCTCAGGCCCGCATCATCTACGAGGGCGTGCCCGAAACGCGCGAGGCCAAGCAAGACGCGCTGCCCCGCATCAGCGCACAGGCGTCTGCCCAGGCCATCATCGCATCGACGACGTCGACCATGCTGGCGTCGGATCTGGCCGGCATGGTGACGCATCCCGAGCGCTTCATGAACGCGCATTGGCTCAACCCCGCCTACCTGATTCCGCTCGTGGAGGTCAGCCCGCATCCCGGCACCGACAGGCAGGCGCTCCAGGACTTGATGGCCAGCCTCGAGGGCATCGGCAAGGTGCCGGTGGAATGCGCCTGCCGGCCCGGATACATCGTGCCGCGATTGCAGACGCTCATCATGAACGAAGCGGCCCGCATGGTCGAGGAAGGCGTGGCCACGGCCGAGCAGATCGACAAGGCCACCCG
>Ga0182743_1000196_pt1 | contig 95227 bp, 87 predicted proteins | sample eDN3rd30CKraftOP_FD_128522 | JGI IMG/M metagenome (GOLD analysis project Ga0182743, IMG submission 128522) | Enriched Organic Plus compost microbial communities from Emeryville, California, USA - eDNA 3rd pass 30_C Kraft OP (version 2) (version 2) ...
GCGGAGGGCGGGTCCGGAGGCGATTGCGGAGGCGATTCCGAGAACCGGAAACCGCCGCCGGTTGCGGTAGCGGGGCGGTTCCGGAGGCGATTGCGGGTCCGTATTCGGGAGCGAGAACCGCGAACCGCGGCCGATTGCGGTAGCGATGGCGTGCCCGGCGGCGCACCTGCGTGGCGGCGTATCGGCGCACCTGGGCGGCGGGGCACCTGCCTGGCGACCTAGCGGCTCACCTGCCTGGCGGCGTAGCGGCTCTCCTGCCTGACGGCGCACCTGCGGGTCTGCGCACGGCGACCATCAGCTCCCACGTCCAGTAGCGCCCGAGCCGGGCGATGTCGAAGCCGTTGTTGCGCAGGAGCTGGTGCATTTGCGGGGGCGGATGCAGGTGCATGCGGAACTTGCGGCGGAGCAGGGCCTGGCCGGTGTTGAGGGTGCGGACCACAGCGCGAGTGAAGCCGGTGTCGGCGGGATAGGAGAGTGCGATCGCGTGGCGGGCATGGGCGGCGGCGGGCTGCAGCAGGGCCTGCCAGTCGGGATAGCAGCAGACCACACGATCGAGCAGGACGAGGTCGGCAGGTTCCAGGCCGTCGGCGACGGCGGTGAAGTCGGCGACCTCAAAGGAAACGCGGTCTGAGACGCCTTTATCCTGGGCGACGCGTTTGGCTTGGTTGACGACGGCGAGGGTGGCATCGACACCCTGGCTGTGGGTCGTGCCGGAGCGTGCGAGTTCGACAGTGAAGGCGCCGACTCCGGATCCGATCTCGAGGGTGGTGCGGTTGCGCAGGTCGAGCGACGCTTCGATGCAGGACTTCAACCTGCGCGCGCGGGGCGGCAGGCCATGGCGCAGGTAGCGACGTGCATCCTTGCGTGCGACGCGTTCCGTAAAAATCTCGGATAACCCGACATCACTGCACTGGCAGGTCATCGTCCGTGCTTTTGCGCTTCAGCCATTCGAATGCGGTGTGGCAGCGATTGCACCAGTACGTCGCCACGGAAAGCTGCGAACCGAAGGGCGAGTAGAGTGCGGTCTGCTCGTGCTTCTGACAGAACGGGCAGCGCACATGTTTCGGCATGCCGAGTTCGGTCGCGTCGAATTCGGACTTCATCAATCCATCAGGAACGCACGGTTCTTGTCGCCGCGGACCCGGCGAATGGTATCCGCGTCGGGCAGGCTGCCGGTCGTGCGGCGCTTCTGCGCATCGAAGCTGCTGAAGTCGATCGTCTGGTTGAGTAGCGCAAGTTCACCGATTGCTTCGATCAGCGGGCGCACGGCCTCGATGTAGCGGGTGCGAAGCTGATCCGCGGTGGCGTTCGATACGCCGGCCTGCGCGAGCACATCGGCGCTGCTGCCGGCGGGTCCGAACCAGCGCAGCGTGATCGGCACCGTGCGACGTGCAGCGGTGGCGAGCATCGTGCGCGATTCGGCGCTGCCGTTGGCGAGGCGACGGCACCAGGCAGCGGCGTGGACGGCATGAAAGGCTTCTTCGTCGAGCAGTTTACCGACGCGTTGCCGGAGTGGCGCGTAGGACGAATCTGTAAGCGCGCGTAGCTGCACCGTGAGTGCGGCATCGACGAACGCATTCACGGCGACGAGCTCGGGCCAGCTTTCGGGTGCGCGGTCGAGTGCTTCGATGTTGCAGTACTCGGCGGGTTCGCGGCCATGCTCGAGTCGGTCGACATCGTCGCCGAACTCCTTGAGCAGCGCGTACAGCAGACGGCCGTGGCCGAACTCATCCTGCGCCATCGAGGCGCAGGCGATCCCGGTTTCGAGTTCGGGTGAACCGAGGATCCATTCGGCGTAACGCGTCCCGAGCAGGCGTTTGCTGTCGGCGAGGGCAAGGATCAGGTCGCGCGTGGCGGCGCGGACATCGGCGCTGATCTCGACAACGGCTGCTTCGCTCATGCGTTCACCTGTTCGACGGGTTCGCGACGGTTGAAGACTTCGACCAGGCGCGTTCGCGGTGTTACCCACATGTCGAACCACTTCTCTTCGTCGTAGGTCGTGAAGGCGTAAACGCGCGCGAGTTCGTCGTCCGGTGCATTCACGTTGCCGATGTGACGCAGCGGTTCACCGCGTGTTTTGCGCGCGAAGACTTCGTAGATCATAACATACCTCAGGCGACGGTGACGGCGACGGCGACGAGAGTCCGGCCATACATCGTCGCCGGTGTATGGTCAAGAAAGCGATCACATTCATCGGACGGCGGAGAGGCTGACGGCTTGGTCGCCGTCGCCGTCACCGTCGCCTTTCAATCAGGCGGCGACGCCGCATTTGCGCATGGCTGCGCGGCCCTGTTCGGTCATGCGTTCGATGGTCCACGGCGGATCCCAGACTTCGTTGATCCGGATTTCGTCGATGCCTGCTTCCTGAAGCAGGCGTTCACGGATGTCGGTGCGGATGAACTCCATGCACGGGCACGCGGTTGCCGTGAAGGTCAGATCGACTTCGACCGTGCGGTCCTTCAGTCGCACATCGTAGATGAGCCCGAGGTCGACGAGACTGATCGGGAACTCGGGATCCATCACTTCGGTGAGCGCGCGCCAGAGGTGCTCGGTTCCGGGCGCGCGAACCGGTTGTGTAACCTGCCCCGTCATGCGGCAACCAGCTTCTTCACCTGCAAGTGGCTGCGGCGAACCGATTCGACGTAGTACTCGTTCATCGGGCCGCGCGCCTTCCAGCGCTTGAACACCTGGTCCCAACTGATCTCGCCCTCATCGAAAAGCCAGCGCTTTTCGGCAGGGTTGTATTCGCAGGGGAACGCGTACTCGAGCACGTACTGCTGCGTCTTCTCATCCCAGTGTGCGGGGACCTTGAGCCCGAGCGATTCGCATAGCGGAACCGTCGCCGACATCCACTTCTGACGCAGTTCGTCGTTGGTCATGCCCTTGAGCCGATACTCGAGCTGGCCGCTGTGACGCTTCAGGTTGTCCGGCAGGCCGAACCATTCGACCGTCATCGGGAACATCCAGTCGACAGCACGCTGAAGCTTTTCACGCGCTTCACCACCGAGCCGGACGAGTCGCTTCATCCAGTTCTCGCCGTGGCGAAGATGGAAGTTCTCTTCAAGGTCGACTTTGATCAGCGCACGCTTCAACGGTGCGTAACTCGTGTTCGCGAAGACATCGCCGAGCAGCGTGAAGCCCGCGCGATCGAAGAAACCGTTGGCGACCACCAACTCGACCCAGCTCTCGAGTGGCTGGTCGAAGCCGTACGGATGTTTGAACTCGTGCGGCTCGCGGCCATACACGAGCCATTCACGACTCACCCCGAGATCCTCGAGGATGCTGTAGGCGATGTTCGCGTGCGCGAGTTCATCCTGGATGATCGCAATCGCCGAAACCTGCGTGTTGGTCGATGGCGCGTCCTGCGCGGCCAGCCAGTACGCCGGCGCACTGATCAGTTCCGTATCGCCCTGCACCGTCAACTGCGTGATCAGCGCCTTGCGGTACCCTTCGGTCATCTCATCCGGAGACTCGAGCAGGTACCCGTCGCGGATCTTCTGTTTCAGTTCGAGCTCGGCCGTCTCGCTCATGGCACCCCCTGACTGGTTTCGAACGCTCGTTCGAAAGATTAGACACGCCACTGGGCCGATGCAAGCTGGGCGTCGCTCCGCACCTCAGGCTTTGCTGGCGACGAAGGCTCGAGGTTCGAGCACTGTGCGTCTGGAATGGGAAGGGATGCGGCTGCGCGTGGCCACGCGTACCGCGACCGACCCACCGAAGCATACGGGTGCCCGTCGGCGCGGCGCGGGTTGCGGCGAAAACCGCGCCATTCGGCACAAAATGCTGCAGCGACTGGTCCCGCTCTTGCCCTTGCTCAACGCAGCATTGGTACTGGAGCCAACGGGAAAATGGATCAACGGGAAGACCAATCGGAAGCCGGGAATGCTGCGGAGAACAGGGGGCCAGCGGGCCCGAAGTCGGCGGGGGAAAGGCGTGCGCGTTTCCCGCGCTGGCTGAAGATCGGGGGCGCGCTCGCGATCGCCGGACTGCTCGTGTTATTCGTGCTGTGGCAGCGCTGCGGGCTGTATGGGTGTCCGGATGTGAATCGGCTGAAGGGCTACATGCCGAATGAAGCGGCGACGATCCTGGATCGTGAGGGCGAGGAAGTCGGCAAGCTGTTTCTGACGCGGCGTGTGATTGTGCCTTTGGACAGTCTGCCGAAGCATGTGCCGGATGCGTTTGTCGCGATCGAGGACAAGCGGTTCTGGGAGCATAGCGGGGTCGACTGGCGGCGCGTGCTGGGGGCAGCCTGGACGAACGTGCGAGAACTGGGGGTCGAGCAGGGGTCGAGCACGATCACGATGCAGCTTGCGCGGAATGCATTCCCGGACGACCTGCCGGCGAGCAAACGAACGGCGTGGCGGAAAATCGGCGAGGCGCGGGTCGCGCGGAAGATCGAGAAGGAGTTCACGAAGGAAGAAATTCTGGAGCTGTATCTCAACCAGATCTACTTCGGGAACGGTGCGTGGGGGATCGAGGCGGCGGCGCAGGAATACTTTGGCAAGAGTGCGAAGGAGTTGAAGCTGTCGGAGGCGGCGTTGCTGGCCGCGCTGCCGCGGGCGCCTTCGCGACTGAACCCGCGCAACAACCGCGAGCGTGCGCTCGAAGGTCGCAAGATCGTGCTGGAGCGAATGCGCGAGCAGGGCCTGATCACGGCGGAGCAGGCGAAGCAGGCGGAAGAGGCAGGGTTGCGGCTGCGGCAGGCGCAACTGAAGTCGACGGATCGTGCGCCCTACTTTGTGGAGGCGGTGCGGCGGCTGCTCGAGGAAGAGCTCGGCGATGCGATCTACAGCCAGGGATATTCGATTCATACGACGCTCGACCTCGCTGCGCAGCGGATTGCGGAGGAGGAGTTTCGGCGGCAACTGGGAGCGATCGAGTCGGGGCAGTACGGGCCGTACCGGCATGTGACCTATGCGGTTGCGCGGCGGGACACGATGGATTCGAGTTCGGGAACGCCCTATCTGCAGGGCGCTGTTGTGTTCATGGACCCGCGTACGGGGGATGTGCGGGTACTGATCGGGGGCAGGGACTACGATGACTCTGAATACAACCGTGCGACCCAGGCACGGCGGCAGGCGGGCAGCGCGTTCAAGCCGTTCGTGTATGCGGCGGCGATAGCCGCAGGCTATCCGCCGACGCACCGATTGCTGGACGAGCCGCTGCGTCTGCCGCTGGATGCGTCCAATGTCTGGGAGCCTCGCAACTACGATGGCCGGTACGCGGGCCCGGTCACCATGCGCGAGGCCCTTGCCTTTTCCCGCAATATCCCGACAGTCCGGCTGGCGATGGAAGTCGGGCTTGACCGGGTCATCAGCATGGCGCATCAGGCCGGCCTCGAAGGCGACATCCCGCTGGTACCTTCGGTGGCCCTCGGGACCGCGGAGGTCACGCCCATCGACCTGACCGCCGCATTCGGGACGTTCGCGACGCTGGGGGCACACCCGCGGCCGCGGCTGGTCACACGCGTCGTGGACCGCACGGGGCGAGTCGTGTGGGCGCAGCAACCGCAGGTCGCACGGGTGATGGATCCCGCGGTCGCGTTCATTGTCACCTCGATGCTGAAGGACGTGGTAAACCGGGGTACCGCTGCGGCGGTCCGGTCCGTCGGGTTTTCCGGACCGGCCGCAGGAAAGACGGGCACCACGAATGACGCGGCCGACATCTGGTTCGTCGGGTACACGCCGCGGATGGTGGGCGGGATCTGGATCGGGTTCGATCGGCGGCAGACGGTGGTCCCGCGCGCGACGGGCGGCGAGTTGGCCGGCCCACTCTGGGGGCGGATCATGCGGCGCATCGGCGAGCGGACCGGCGACTGGGCGATGCCGGGGGGCGTCGAGATGCGGACGGTGGACAGCCTCGGCAACGTTGCTCTGGCCAACTGCATGGTGCAGGGGGTAACCCGGCAGGAGTACTTCCTGAGCGGCAGTGCCCCGGTCGCCAACTGCTACTACGGGCAGGGATACGCCTACACCGACAGCCTCGCCGCCCAGCACCAGGACTCGCTCTACCTCGACACCCTCATCGATGGCGGCTGGTGGGACCGGTTGCGGCGCAGGATCTTCGGCGACGCCGGCGTCCGCGATACGCTCAATGTGCAGCCCGCGGTCATGCCGGATCCGTACCCCGATACTCTGCTGCCGCCGCTCGACACGAATCGGATACCCGGGGTGGTGCCTGATTCGCCGGCTGTCCGGCGCGGTCGAGTGCCGCTGCTCGGCAACCCGACCGGGCGGGATACGGCCCCGTCGCGCCGCGATTCAGCCCGGATTCGCAGGGATACGACGCGGCGCCGGCCCGACACACGGCCGCCCATCAAACTGTTGGGCAAACCGGTGGTACCGGATACCAGCTCCAGCCGTTGACAGACGCCGCTCGGACCTGCACTCTCCTGCCGCCCTCCGGGCCGACCCGGGGGGCGCGGTGTTTCCGCTCTTCCTGTCCGTTACGATTCGCGTTGCGCCATCGTCGCGCTGCGCCGGAGAAAGAAGGTCGTCGATGAAATTCCTCGTACTCGGCGCCGGGCTGCAGGGCTCGGCTTGCGCATACGATCTGCTGCAGAACCCGGCCGTCACCCGGGTCGTCGTTGGAGACCTCCAGATCGATCAGCTCCCGCCCTTCCTGGACAAGCTGCGCTCCGACAGCAGACTCGAACTGAAGCAGGTCGACGCGCGGGATCCCGAGTCCCTGCGCTCCGTGATGGCAGGCGTCGACGCATGCCTGAACGCGCTGCCCTACTACTTCAATCTTGACGTCACGCGACTCGCACTCGAAGCCGGGCTCCACTACGCCGACCTCGGCGGCAACACCGCCATCGTGTTCGACCAGTTGAAGCTCGATGACGTCGCAAAGTCGAAGAACGTCACCGCCATCCCCGATTGCGGCCTCGCCCCCGGCATGGTCAACATCCTCGCCGCAACCGGGATCGATCGGCTGGACGAAGCCGAGCGTGTGAAGATCTACGTCGGCGGGCTGCCGCAGGACCCGCAGCCGCCGCTCAATTACCAGATCGTGTACTCGCTGCATGGCGTACTCGACTACTACACGACCCCGTCCTGGGTCATGCGCGATGGCGAGCCGCAGCAGGTCGAGGCCCTGTCTGAAGTCGAACGCGTCGACTTCCCCGAGCCGGTCGGCCAGCTCGAAGCGTTCCACACCGCCGGCGGCCTGAGCACCATGCCGTGGACGTACAAGGGCAAGCTCCGAAACATGGAGTACAAGACCCTGCGCTACCCCGGCCACGCCGACATCATCCGCGCGATCCGCGGCCTCGGCCTGCTCGAACTCTCCCCGGTCAAGGTTCGTGGCCAGGACGTCGTCCCGCGCGAGCTGTTCATCGCCGCCGCCGAGCCGCGCCTCAAGCGCCCCGAAGGCCGCGACCTGGTCGCGTTGCGCGTCGTCGTTGAAGGGAAGAAGGATGGGAAGCCCGCCAGTGTCGGCTGGGAGCTCATCGATTACTACGACGCAGAGAACCACATCAGCGCGATGGAGCGCACCACCGGCTACTCGCTCTCGATCACCGGCCAGATGATGGCAGGCGGTCGCACCAAAGGCCCGGGCGCGTTCACCCCGGACGTGGCGATGCCCGGCCAGGACTACATCGAGGAACTCGCAAAGCGCGGGATCAATCTCCGGCAACTGTAACCGCCGTTTCTCCGACGGAATACGGGCGCGAATGCTTCGGCGGTCGCGCCCTTTTTTCGCGGGCGCGGGCGCGGGCTCGCGACGCTTTTTCAGGCGCGGGCAAGCGCGCCGGGCGCGGAATTGAAGTTGGCGCCGTCTTGCGGGCGCGGGCGTGGGCTGGCGGACCGGACACCTGCGCGCGCGGCCTGGCGGCAGGCCGCCAAATAGAGCGACGATTCTGACGCATGGCGGCTCAACCGCTGAGTTGACCGATGCGGCGCCATGGACCTGCAGCCGCTAGGGTGCCTGGCGGCTCACCGGTAAGAACGACCGTTAACCCGCCTGAGATGTCTGGCCACGCCGCTGCCTGGCGGCTTATGGCGGGCAGTCGCCCACCTGGTTCCGACCTGCGGCATCGGGTGCGCTGCGTGATGTGCCGCGCGTGATCGGTGCCCCGAGCGCCCGCCCGACCAGTGACCCATACCCGTACCCACACCCGAACCCACATCCACACCATTACCCACACCCACACCCATACCCACACCCACACCCATACCCACACCCACACCCATACCCACACCCATACCCATACCCATACCCATACCCATACCCATACCCATACCCATACCCGAAATCCTGAAATCCTGAAATCCTGAATCCTGAATTCTGAAATCCTGAAATCCTGAATCCTGAATCCTGAAACCCTGAAACCCTGAAACCCTGAAACCCTGAAACCCTGAAATCCCGGAACCGCGATGGCGCATTCCGGAGTACAGTCCCGCCTGACACCTGGGAACTGACGACCGGATTTTGTGATTCAACTGAGGTAGGAAGGGCCGCCGGTTGTGGGGCGAGCAGAAGGTTAACGTTTTGGCCCGGAATTGTGTCAACCATCATTGTAAATTACGAAGTTTTGCGCCCTTGAGAGCTTGAGTGAGGGGGCCTAACTGGTTATGTTTGATAGCGATTTCACCAGACAAATGCAGGACGAGCCCGAGCGAATTGCGGGCGAATTGCAGGCTTGACCAGGCTCGCAGGCATCGGCATCCGGCCGATGCCGACCGAGCCTTTTGAAAGGAGTACAATGGCGACTGCTACTGCCACCCATCTGTACCGGGAAGACCGGCCGCTTCAGCACATGGGCGACAGCCAGCTCGTAGCCTCGCACCTGGAGGGACATCCCGGGGCATTCTCTGAGCTGTACGATCGATACCATGACCGGCTGGTCCAGTTTATTGCACGCAAGACGGGGGATCGGGACCGGGCGGAGGATCTGGTGCAGGAGGCGTTCATCCGGGTGACCCGGCACCTGCACCGCTTTGATCAGGACAAGAAATTTTCGACCTGGATTTATACGATTTGCTCCAATCTGTCGAAGAACGAACTGCGGAACCGTTCGCGTAGTCCGCTGGTGCTTTTCCAGAAGCTGACGACGCATTGGGAGCAGGAGAGTCGGCCGCTGCAGTTCGAGGATAAGGGCAACCGACCGGATGATCTGTACCGCAAGCGCTATCTCCAGGAGATCGTGGAAGAGATCGTGGAGGAATTGCCGGAACACCACAAACTGGTGTTCAAGCTGCGGGAGCTCGAGGGCAAGAGCTACGAGGAAATTGCCGAGATCACCGGCGTAAATCTCGGCACGGTGAAGAGCCGACTGCATCGGGCTCGCACCAGCTTCGCCGAGATGATTGAGCCGTTGCTCAACTAGTCGACCTGCTGGGCTTGCAGGGCGGTACCGCTTAAAGGGTGGTACCGCCCTTTTTGTTATTTGGGCATTCTCAGGCGGGGGTCGGGGTGCGGGGTGGCGACCCGCGGCGGACACCGCACTCCGCATTCACGAGTGCATCCCAATCGGCCGAACGGCCCGCAAGTGACGATGTGCCCGAAGCAGCCACCCCCCTCCCGCCTCCGACCCCCACCTCAGAGGAGGGCGCGCACCTCCGAACCTAACCGCCAGGCGGCCGGGGCCACGCGCATCACCGCGCCAGTTCGAATCCGATCTCCAGAGCAAACTGGGCATAGCGGCGCATCCCGCTGAAGGGGTACTCCGGGTGCCATTCGTCCTCGAGCTGGTGGTAGTGGTCCCAGCGCTGGCGGAGCTGTTCGCGCTCGGCGTCGCTGAGGTTTTCCCAGCGGAAGCCGGGGATGAGGAAGCCGACGGGCACGCCGCGGATAGCGAAGGGCCAGTAGTCGGAGTTGGGCGAGGGCGGCCCGAACTCGACGGTCCAGCCGTGGCGGGCGGCAACGGTACGGGTGGCGTTGGCGACCGGTCCGTTCTGGGGATTCGTCGGCATGCGCCACTCGACCGGGGGAGCCGGTGGCGACCCGCCGTCGAGGTTGATGACGCCTTTGATGTTCTGGAGCGGGAAAGGCGGATTGGACGCGAAGTAGCTGGAGCCGAGCAGGCCACGCTCCTCTGCAGCGAAGAACAGGAACGCGACCGGGTGGGCCGGCGGATCGCGACGCATCGCATCGGCGATGGCGAGGAGCATGGCGACGCCCGCGGCGTTGTCGGAGAAGCCGTTGAAGATCGAATCGCCCTGGGCGTTGGGTTCGCCGATCCCCAGGTGGTCGTAGTGCGCGGTGTACACGACCATTCCTTTGGCGACGGAGTCGGTGCCGGGCAGCACCGCCGCCAGGTTGGTCGTCGGCAGCGCGTCGAATACCGGCTCGATGGTGGCGCGAATGCTGAGCCCGAGTTGCTCGACGGCGGGGCCGCCCTGGGTCAGCGAGTCGAGGCGTGCGCCGAGCAGCGCCCGACCGAGGCGTGGCGACCCGATTACGACGGGCAGGGGCGACTGCCAGATCGGGTCGTCGGCCCCGGCGGTGAAGAACCGGGCGTCGCCGCGGCTGCGGTTGATCAGTTCGTACTGGGCGCTGTCGGGGATGATGCTGAGCACCGCCTGGACGCCGTGGCGCTGCCAGAGCGGGACCAGCCACGCCGCATCGGCGCCGAGCGTGCCGACCACTACGATGACCCTGCCGCGCAGTGACGCTTCGCTGGTATCGCGCGGATCGGTCAGGTAGGCTGCCGGTCCTTCGAAGCTACGGAATGCTTCGCGCGAGCCGGTGTTCCAGACAAAGTCGGTGCGGTTGCGGAACGTGCGCCTGGTGCCGTCACGGCCGGAAATCGCCAACTCGGCATTCCGAATCGTGGCTCGCTCGAGCGGGACGGGAAGCTGGTAGCCGTTGCCGGAGACCGGCTCGAGCTCGAGCTTTCGAAGCTGCTCCTCGATGTAGCGCGCGGCGGCGCGTTCGCCTCGCGAGCCGGCACCTCGGCCTTCCAGGGAATCGGCCGCGAGGACGCGGGTGTGTGTACGCAGCAGCATCGAATCGATCTGCTGCGCGTCGACCGCAGCAGCCAGGACCAGCCCGAACAGCGGGAGTAGAATTCGCATGCGAATGGTGCGGAAGGCGAAAGGCCGGACGCGGAACCGCGCCGGGCCTCTCACGCCTGTTCACGTGTACGCCGTCTTACCCGCAGCCGTCGGCGTCGTTCAGCCTTCCATCACCTTGCGCGCATACCCGTTGTCGGGGTCGCCGCCCTGGCGAAGCACTCGGTCAACGGTGCCGGGGCCGCGGTTGTAGGCGAGCAGCGCGAGCTTCGTATCGCCCTCGTATTTGTCGATGAGCTGACGCAGGTACTTGAACCCGAGGCGCAGGTTGGTGTCCTGGTCGTAGAGCTGATCGGCTTTTGTACCGGGCTGCAGCCAGCGTGCGGTGCGGGGCATCACCTGCGTGAGGCCCAGCGCCCCCACATGGCTTTTCGCGCGCGGTTTGAAGGAGCTTTCGGTCTTGACCAGACCGTAGGCGAGTTGCGGGTCGATGTTCGCTGCCACCGCGTTGTCGTAGATCGCCGAGGCGAGGGCGTGGGTAATGCCGTATTTGCCTACGGCATCGCTGACGAGCTGGTCCCGGTCGCTGCTCGCGCGTTCTTCCCCGATGCGCTGCGCGATGGCTTCTTCCGTATCCTCCGCGCTCAGCGGAGTCGCGGTTGGTGATTCCGCCTCGGTTCCCGCGTCACCGGCCGCCTGCTCTGCGGATTCCCGAATCAGCGGCGCCGCCGCACCGGCAATGCCAAGCCCGATCAGTGGTTTACGGAACCGTTCGAAAAACTCCCGCGAGCGGCTCGGTCGGGCGGACCGTTGGCGCTGCGCGACCGGCGGCATCTCGAACTCGTCGAAGTCTTCCTTGCGTCGGCGTGGCGTCGCGTGATCGCTCATGCGTCGGCCTCCTTGAAACTGCTTCGAGCCGCTGCCGAAAAGTGCAGCAATCGTGCCCGGAACGGGCATAGCGCGGGGCGCGGGTGAAGGCTGAGGGGTGAGGGGTGGAGGCTGAGAGGGCTGAAGGGTAAGGGGTAAAGGCTGTGGGTATGGGTATGGGTGTGGGTATGGGTATGGGTGACCGAGTCAGGCGTCGGGGGTGAAGGGGCAGGCGATGCGGGAGATGGGCGGGCGTGCGGTATCGTCAAACAGGCCTTGTTCGCTGTTCAGGAACAACACGCCGTCGTTCCTGAGTCCGACGCCTTCGCCCTGTGGTTCGTGCAGGCCGGAGAGATCGACACCCTCCGCGAGCAGAGGTTTGAGTGTGTCGGATTCGAAGGTGTAAACTTGCACGGATCGGTAGGTACGCAGTGCGATGTGTACACCATCGAGGGTTGCGGAGGCGCCGGTCACCATGTCGGGCAGTTGCACGAAGGATGGGGACAGGTGCTGTACCGGTTCGAGCACGAGTGTGTCCTGCGAAAGTGGGGGGACGCGGTAGACGGTAATGGGCTCGCTCCGTCCTTTCGTCACGATAAAGAGGCGTTCGTCGGGTAATACGAATAGCACTTCCGCATCGTGCGGCGCGTCCGGATAACGCAGCGTAAATTCGCGTGCGGGTTCGGTCGCGGCGGAGGATGGATCCGGTTCGGTGACGCGGTAGATGTGGATTGTGCCGCGCCGACGGAGGTTGTCGCCGATGTCGGCGATGTAGAGGCAGGTCCCGGATTCGCAGCGTGCAAGGGCGAGGTCTTCCCAGTTGGACATCTGCGCGCCGGTGACGTGGACCTGGCCGAGAATGCGACCGGTTGAATCGACCGCGTGCAGCAGAGGCTGGCCGTGGTCTTCGATCATCCAGAAGATACCCGGGTGTTGTTCACTGATCGCGAGGCCGCTTGCCTCCTCGAGAGGTGCGGGCAGGAAGCCCGTCACCGCAGGTGACGTGCATTCGATTCCCGATCGAGGATGCGACGGGTTGGTGCCACAGCCACTCGCGACGAGAATTCCGGCGAGCAGTGCGCGTTTCCAGGAGCATGCGGTCAGAAACAATTCAGTCATTGAACCGGAAGTTTGCCGGTTTACCTGCAACGGGAGCAATAGGTGGGATGAGCAGGGTTGGCGTCGTATTTGTGTGTCTCGGAAATATCTGTCGATCGCCGGTCGCAGAGGCGGTGTTTCGCAGTCTGGTGGAGCAGAGACAGTGGACGGACCGTTTCGAAATCGACTCCGCGGGAACATCGAATTACCACGCAGGCGAACCGCCGGATCAGCGCAGCGCGGAAACCGCGCGTCGGCGCGGGATCACGCTGCGTGGCGTATCACGTCAACTTACTGTGCACGACCTGCAGCGCTTCCATCACGTGATCGTGATGGATTCGCAAAATGAAGTGAAGGTACGCCGGCTGGCGAAGGACGATGTCGCCGTTTGCGAGATCAGCCGGTTGCGGGAGTTCGATCCGCTGGCGAATGGCGATCTCGACGTGCCTGACCCGTGGTTTGGCGGGCCGGAAGGTTTCGAGCAGGTGCACGACATCATCGAGCGCGCGTGCAGTGCGCTGCTCGATTCGATCGCGGAGCGAAACGGCTGGCAGGTGCCCAGGCCGGCTTGAGCGCGACGGCGAATCGGTCGGATCGGGAGCGCCCACGTGGTTTGCGCGGCGGCGTCGCGCGTCAGGCTGATGACAACGCGGCGCCGATGCGGCGGATCGCTTCGGAGAGAGTCGCGTTCGGCGCGGCGATCGAAAGTCGCACGTAGCGATCGTCGCCGAAGACCGAACCCGGGACGAGTGCGACATCGGTTTGTCCGAGCAGCCAGCGGCAGAATGTCTGCGAATCGGGCAGTTCTGCGGTGTAGGCGCGGTCGGTGCGGATGAAGACGTAGAAGGCGCCTTCGGGGCGGAAGCACTCGAGGATGGGCGCATGTTCGGCGACCTGTGCCAGCACGAGGTCGCGGCGCATGCGGAAGATGCGCTCCATCGCACCCACCCCCACATCGGCCTGGGTTTCGTCGCTATAGGCGGCGGCCGCCGCGTATTGCGACGGCATCGCGGCACCCGAAGTGATCTGCCCCTGCAGGGTGGTGAACTGCTCGGCGAGTTCGGGCGTGGTATAGCTGTAGCCGATGCGCCACCCGGTCATCGCGAACGCTTTGGACGCACCGTCCACAATCACGAGCCGCGACAGATCGTCGGTAACATCCAGCAGCCCGGCGGCCCGGGGCTGGGTAAAGCAGATCCGGTTGTAGATCTCGTCGCTGATGATCCAGACCTCGTGCTGCCTGGCCCAGTCGTACAACGCGCGTAACTCATCGAGAGTGTAGACCGCGCCGGTCGGATTGGAAGGCGAGTTGAGGATCAGTCCGCGCACGCGCGGCGACCAGGCGGCCTCGAGTTGTGCGGGAGTGACCTTGAACCCATCGGCGGCTTCGGTCCGCACAAGGCGCGGCTCTGCGCGCGCCAGCTTCACCAGTTCGGGATAGCTGGTCCAGTACGGGGTCGGGATGATGACTTCATCGCCGCGGCCGAACAGGGTGAAACAGGCATGGAAAAGCGCCTGTTTGGCGCCGGAGGTGACGACCACGCCGGCGGGGTCGGTGGTCTGGCCGGTGCGGTTCGCGATCGAGCGTGCGATCGCCTCCCGCAGCGGCAGGATGCCCGGAACGGGCGGGTACTGCGTCATGCCCTGTTCGATCGAGGCGATGCCGGCACGGGCGATGAAATCCGGGGTCCGGAAGTCGGGCTCGCCGATGCCGAGGTCGAGGACATCGCGTCCCTGGGCCCGGAGTTCACGACAGAGGGCTGCGATCGCGAGGGTGCCCGAGGGCTCGATGTGACGGACGTTTTCGCTGACTTGCATTGGCTCGATGCGGGTGGGCATGGGGATAATCGAAACGGGAATATGTTTGCTGGAGCAAGGGGTTTCAAGCGAGGTCGGCTTGCCCGATGGTCCCGAAGCGGGACAAATTAGCTTCTGGACCATACCAGTTGAGTTTATGGCGAGCTACGAAAGAAACACGGCGGCGACGATCAGCGATGTGCTGCGAAAGGCGGAGCAGGTGCTGACTGCGCGGTTGCCGTTGAAGAAAATCCGGTCAGACCGTCATTCGATCACGTTGCAGGGCGTGGACGGCACCGTGACAATTGAAGCGCATCGTCACGGGCTGGACACGACTGTTCGTGCCACCACCGACCAGCTTCGCACCTCGCGACTGGACCTCGATACGCAGTACTACCTGGGTACACTTCCGTACCAGCCGGGGGATCAAAACCTGCGTTAATTCGTCCGCCGACCGGTGGTACGTTCGGTAGGGGAAGGGAAAAAATGGCGGAAAGTTTCAGGGAAGCCGGAGTCAGCGAGGAGCTGGCGGCGGTGCTGGAGGCGTCGGGGTTGGCGCGTCCGACCGCGCTGCAGCGTGCGGCGCTTCCGGTACTTCGACGTGGTGGTAACCTGGTCATCACCGCATCGAGTGGTGCCGGCGTCACCAATGCATATGGGATCCCGCTGGTCGAGCGGGTAGCGCGGGAGCCGGGCGGCGTGCAACTGCTGGTGGTCACGTCGACCGAGGAGCGCGCGGTCCGTACGGCCGAGCAGCTCGCGGTGCTGGCACGTCCGCTGGGCGTGCGGGTGGCGGCTATGGTGCCCGCGTGGTCGCAGGAGGGCGCACAGATCCAGGTGGTCACGGCAGGGCGGCTGTTGCCGCTCATGCGCGCATCGCAGCTCAAGCTCGATGATGTGAAGGCGATCGTTCTGGACGGCCTTTCCGCGATGCTCTCGCTCGGTGCAGCGGAAGCGGTCGAAACGCTGTTCGCTTCCGCGCCGCGGGATGCACAGAAGGTCGTCGTCACCGGCACGCTGACCGATGAGGTCAGCCGGCTGGTCGACGCGCATGTGCGCAAGGCGCTGCACGTGCCGCCGCGACCGGCGGTTGCCGAAGAAGTCGAAGCTCCGCCACTGATCGGGACGCTCCGCTACGCGGTGGTGCCGCGGGCGACCGGTTTACAACCGTTGCTGCTGTTCGTCGAGGATGAACGCGAGCGTCCGACAATTTTTGCGCGCAGCGTCGAATCCGCGGAGCTGGTCCGCAGCCAGCTCGAGTTGCGCGGGCTGGATGCGGAAGTTGCTGTGTACGGCACGGAGAGCAGCGGTCCCGGCATCGGTTATGGTGCGCCCGCGGATGCGGAGTTGCTGACGCGCAGCCTGCACGCCGATGATCTGATCCTGGTCACACCGGACGAACTGCCGCATCTCCAGCAGATCGCCGCGCAGGCACATTATGAACTGAAGCACCAGGAACCGATCGAAGCGAAGTCGGCCGCGCTCGAACGTTTCCGCGATGCGCTGCGAGGTGCGCTTCGCGAAGAAGACATCGAAGCGCAATTGCTCGTGCTTGCGCCGCTGTTCGAGGAGTATTCGCCTGCGGAGATCGCGGCGGCCGCGGTTGCACTGCTGCGCAAGCGGAGTGCACGTGCTGCGCCGGCTCCGGGTACGCAGGAGCGTGAGCGGGAGCGCGAAGCCGAAGAGCGTGCACGCGGCACCGCACCCTTCGTCAAGCTGTTCCTGAGCGTCGGTTCACGCGACGGTGTGGGTCCGCGCGACATTGTCGGCACGATCACCGGCGAAGCGCGAGTGAAGGGCGATCAGGTCGGACGAGTCGAGATTCGCGATACGTTCAGCATCGTCGAAGTCGATGCATCGATTGCGGACAACGTGATCCGGGCCCTCAACGGCATCAGCCTGCGCGGCCGCGCAGTCCGCGCCGATTACGATCGTAAAGGTGCGGGTGGCGCACGCGGCGGGGCGCCAGCGCGCCGAGTGAATCGTCCGCCGCCGCGGCGCACCCGGCCGATGTAGGCGCACGCACCTCGGCGGCGCAGCCGATCACCGCTGCGCGCATCGGAGGTGCAGTCGATGACCGGCAGCGCTTCGCAGGCCACGGTCATCGAACAGCAATCCCAGAATGAAAAAAGCCGCGTCGACGACGCGGCTTTTTTTGAGGCTGTAAGGCGCTACGCTAGACCTGCTCTTCCTGTGGTCGCACCGAGTCCTTGAGCGCTTTCCCTGGTCGGAACGCGGCACTCACCGTAGGACCGATTCTGATTTCGGTGCCCGTGCGCGGATTGCGCCCTGTGCGCGCTTTCCGCTCCTTCGTTTCGAAGGTACCGAATCCCGAGATCTGGACTTTATCGCCCGCCTTGAGCGCGTTAATGATCAGACCATCATCGGTCCCGAACAGGGCTTCGATCGCGCGTAGCGCCTGCGGCCTGCTGAGATCCGCACTGGTTGCCAGTGCCTGGACCAGATCGGACTTGTTCATGCGCAAGCTCCTGGAACAAAGTAATCCTTCGCGTGCTCGCCTGAGCCCACGTCGTCATGAGCCGATCATACTTGCGTCGCACGCGAGGTGCGGCGAAGTTGGCGTCGCGGTCCACGGCGGGCTTATGCCGGGCCGCGGTGCGGGGTGCGGATAGAGTAGAGAGCACCCAGAAACGCGTCAAGGGAGCGTGCACGCGCGCGCCATGCAAACATCGAATTTCCATCCGCGCAGCCGAGCGAAGTGAGATTGGAGCAACCGCACAGCGGGGGTGGCAAGCGCATGCGTTCGCAGCCGCAGAAGCAACGCGAGCTGGAACTTGTACGCGATATTGCCGAAGCATATTTCAACGCGCAAACACCGATCGAGGTGTATCGTTCCGCGCTGGCGCGCGTAACGCCGCTGGTTCGCGCATCGTTCAGTTCGGTGTTCCTGCGTGATGAGCAGGATTCCGAACTGCTGCGACTCGTATGCGCGGTGAACTGGCCGCAGACCTCGGCGCGCTATCTTGGACAGATGCGGATCCGCACGGGGCGTGGGCCGACCGGTCGGGCGGTCGCAGAGCGACGCGCCATCGAAGTCGAAGACCTGTTCTCCGATCCGGCAATCAGGGACTGGTGGGAGCCGGCGCGCGAACTCGGATTTGCATCGCTGATCTCTCTGCCCCTGTACGCGGCGGATCACGCTGTCGGCGCCGTGAGCTTCTACTACGCCGAGCCGCAGACCTTCACGGACGACGATCGCAGGTTGCTCGCACTGATCGCCGCGCAGCTTTCGCGCGCCGTCGAACGAGCGAATGAAACGGAGCGCGTACGTGAAGAGAATGCACGGCTGACCGCGCGTATCGCGGATCTCGAAGTGATTGCGGGAGAAGCCAGAGAGCTGCAGCGGCTCAAGAACGAGTTTCTCTCCAACATCAGTCACGAGTTGCGCACGCCGCTGACATCGATCCTCGGCTACACATACCTGCTGCGCGAGCAGGATGCGGGCAATCTCCTGCCGGATCAGGTTGGCGCGCTCGCGAAAATTGACAATTCCGCATCCGTGCTGCTTGGACTGATCAACGATCTGCTCGAGCTGACGCAGTACAAGCTCGGGCGGATGCAGGCGACGTACACACCGGCGGAAGCGGGTGCACTCGCGCGGCGCGCTGCCGAGAGCGCTGCCAACCCGGCCGAACACGTGGAATTCCGCGTGGATCCGCCGACCGACCCGATCATCCTCCGCACCGACACCGAGAAGGTGCTGCAGATCCTGGAGAACCTGATCTCGAATGCGTGCAAGTTCACGCGTCAGGGAGGGGTCGTGGTTTCAGTAGCGCGTCGCGGTGCACGTGTCGAGTGGAGCGTGCGCGACACCGGCGTCGGAATCCCGGAAGAACAGCAGGGCGCAATCTTCGATGAGTTCCGTCAGGTCGATGGTTCTTCCACTCGGCTTTACGGCGGCACGGGCCTGGGGCTCGCCCTCTCGCTGGCTATCGCAAATCTGCTCGGCGGTGAGATCCTGGTCGACAGCCGGGTGGGTGAAGGCTCCACGTTTACCCTGAGACTTCCCGCGGACCCGCGCGAGCACGAGATCGAACGGGAGCGCGCCGAGGCAACGCGCTGAAAAAACCCCGGTCGAACGTCGACCGGGGTCCATCCCATCAGGCCTTCACTTCTGCCTGACCGTTTTCCCTGCCACGCAGTACCGGCATCGGGCGCGGTGCCGTCATTGCCTCGGGCGACAGGATGTCGTTCAACTGATCTGCGCTCAGCCAGCCCTTCTCGAGCACCAATTCAACCACGCCGCGATCGGTCTGGAGCGCTTCGCGAGCCACTGCGGTCGCGCGCTCGTAACCGATGTACGGGACCAGCCCGGTGACGATACCGATGCTGCGTTCGAGCAGGTGCCGAATGCGGTCCCGGTTGGCCGTGATGCCGAGGACACAACGCTCACGCAGCACGCCACACGCCTGTGTCATCATGTTGACCGACTGGAACAGGTTGAACGCGATCACCGGTTCGAACACGTTCAATTGCAACTGCCCGGCTTCCGCGGCCATGGTGACGGTCAGGTCGTTGCCGACCACCTGATAACAGACCTGGTTGACAACTTCAGGGATGACCGGGTTTACCTTGCCCGGCATAATGCTCGACCCCGGCTGCATCGGCGGCAGGTTGATCTCGCCAAGACCGGCGCGGGGCCCACTCGAGAGCAGACGCAGGTCGTTGCAGATCTTCGAAAGTTTCACCGCGACCCGCTTCAGCACTCCCGAAAGCTGGACGAATGCACCGGTGTCCTGGGTCGCTTCGACGAGGTCCGGGCTGGTCGAAAGCGGAAGCCCGGTGATCTGCGAAAGTTTGTCGCACACGAGCGCAGCGTAGCGCGGATCGGTGTTGATCCCCGTTCCGATCGCGGTAGCGCCCATATTGATCTCGCGGATCAGCGAGGCCGCTTCACGCAGCCGCTCGATATCCTCGCCGATCGTGGTCGCGTAGGCATTGAATTCCTGGCCGAGCGTCATCGGCACCGCATCCTGAAGCTGCGTGCGGCCCATCTTGACGATGTCGCCGAACTCGGCGGCCTTGGTACGGAACGCGTCGCGCAACGCCGAGAGCGCGTGTTCGAGCTCGTCGAGGGCCCAGATCGCGGCGAGCCGCAGCGAGGTCGGGTAAACGTCGTTGGTCGACTGCGACAGGTTGATATGGTTGTTCGGATGGACAACCGAGTACTCGCCCTTGCGTCGACCGAGCAGTTCGAGCGCGCGGTTCGCGATGACCTCGTTGGCGTTCATATTGGTCGACGTACCCGCACCGCCCTGGATCACATCGACCACGAACTGGTTGTGCAGGTGGCCGGTGCGGATCTCCTGACAGGCGCGCACGATCGCGTCGACCAGGTCCGCCTCGATCAGCCCGAGGTCCATGTTCGCCAGCGCAGCCGCTTCCTTCACCGCCGCGAGCGCATTGATCAGGTGCGGGAACTGCGCGATCGGGATGCCGGTGATCGGGAAGTTCTCGGCAGCGCGCAGGGTCTGGACGCCGTAGTAGACGTCGTCATTGATGGAACGCTCACCGAGCAGGTCCTTTTCGATGCGCTGCGCACCCGAGAGGTACGCGTCGCCGATCGAGGCGATGCTCTGGTTCGCCCCACGCAGCCGCGCCGCGATCACCTGCGCAGCCACCATCACAAGCTGCGAATAGAGCTGCGGTCGCTCCTGCGCGATCCGCATTGTGACTTCACGCGGCAGCTCGATTGCTTCTGCATCCTCCTGCGCTACCGCAGTCGTCGAATGCGGATAATCCTCGAGGATGCTGCCTTCGCCGTAGGTATCTCCGGCCCGCAATACGGTCAGCACCTTGGCCCGGCCGCCCGGCCCCTTCTGAATCACGATCTGTCCGCTCAGCAGGATCCCGAAGGTCCGCCGCGGCTGGCCTTCCCGGAAGAGCTGCTCGCCGACGGGGTAGCGGACTTTGCGCGCTACGCCGCCGAGGTACTCAATTTCTTCGGTTGAGAGCCGCTGCAGCAGACTGTGCGCGGCGAGGCTCTCGCGAATCTGGTCTTGCATCGTTGCACCACCCGTACTGTTTAGTCGGGCGGCAAGCTAGCATGAACTGCGACAGGCGCAAATCTAGACTGGCGGTTTCGCACGACGGAGCAGAAACAGCGCGATAGTGCAGCATGCGAACGAGTACGCGAACACCGCGAGCAGCGGCTTGAACGCGCCCGGTTCACCCTGCAACAGCAGCCGGCTCGCGCCATAGGCATCGACGATTGGCGGCAGGATCGCGCCGAGCGGCGTTCTGATCAGTTCGGGCAGTCTGCCAAGGAGCAGCGGTCGGAATACCCCGAGGAGTGCAGCGACGACGAAGATGTCGATCGCGCGGGGGATGCCGGCCGCGCCGACTGCGAACAGGAACGAGTGGGTGATCAGGATCAGCAGCCCGGAAGCGATCAGGATCCCAATGAACAACTGTCCATTCCAGCCGGGGTGGAGCTGCATTCCGAACGCGAGAAGAGCAGACCACCAGAGGAGCACAACGAGGGCGGCTGCTCCATCCAGCAGCCAGTTGTACGTATGCCAGTCGACGAGCGCGATTCCTTTCTGGTAGGGCCATACATCGCTGCGCGGGACGTAGCCGCTGTCCTTCGAAAACAGCGCGGTGACCAGAACGGTGCCCAGCCAGAAGATCGTGGTAGCGCCGCCCCTCCAGTCGCTGAATAGCGGCACATCCTGGAGCGGAAGGAGAAAGAGCAGCGGTACGCTCAGGAGCAGGAAAAGACCCGTGCTGCCCGGGGCAAAACGAAGCCAGCGCGCCCGCCTCCATTGCAATGCGATCGCAAACATCAGCCCTCCGTAGCGGTTGCTGTGGCTGCCATTTCCCTGAACAGGCCGTCAAACGACCCGTACTGCTGAACGACCTCAGAGGTGGAGCAGCTCAGGTCGACCTTTCCCTGATTCAGCAGGACGACGTGATCGACGATGCGCTGCAGCTCATCCAGATGGTGTGACGCGATGATGATCGTACGGTTGCCGACGCGACTGGCGACGACGGCATCGCGAAAAGCGATGACCGCAAACGGATCGAGTCCGTTGGTCGGTTCATCCAGCAGAATCAGCTCGGTGTTGCCCGCAAGTGCGGCGGCGAGTTCCACCCGACGCTTCTGCCCAAGCGACAACTGTCCGAGACGCACGGTGCGCAACTCATCGGTTCCGAATGGGAAGTGCGGCTCGGATCGCGCGAGCCTGGCGAGTCCGGTGAGAAACTCGTCGACCGTGAGTTCTTCCTGGAATGCGGGGGCTTCGGGTTGCAGACCGATCGCATGCTGCGACAGATACGATCGCGGTTTTCTGCCGTCGATCAGCACGGACCCGGAGTCTGGTTCCTGCACACCCGCGATCAGGCGGAACAACGTCGACTTGCCCGCGCCGTTCGGACCGATGATCCCCGTGATCCCGGGCCCGATCGCGAGAGAGACATCGGCCAATGCGGGCTGGTGTCTGCCGGGATAGCGGTGCGTCGCGCCGCTGAGTCTCACTTCGGCCATTCGGCTGCTCGCTTGATACGGTGGCGTAGAACCACCAGGTGATTGGGCTGTTCCTCGACCCGGAAGAACCGGTCGCCGTGCATGAATACCGGGGCATCAAATACTTCGGGAGATCTCCACAGCGGAACGGCATTCGCGTCGAGAACTTCGATGCTGATCGCTTCCATGTCCCGACTGATCGCGACTGCGAAGTGGCTTTCGTCAAGCAGGGAAAATGCACGTACCAGCGGAATGAACTCCGGAAGTGACAGTTGCTCGCGAACAGCAGATGGCGCTTTGGCAAACGTGCGCTCGAAATCCCAGCGGATCGAATCCGGGATGCTGTAGTGCGGCGGATCTGCGCGGCGGGTAACTCGAACGTTGCTGCCGCGGATGTTGTGCAATCGATAACCCAGCATCGTCAATAGCGTCACCGCGCTATCATTCGCAGCAAGCAGGACATCGTCCATCATGTGCTGCAGACTGTCAGCATCGAGCCAGTACAGTCGACTCCATTCGCCCGCCCCCGTCACGAGCTCGCGATGGATTCTGCCGGTCGGATTGAAGTGGGTGAGAAGAACCTGAAACTCGTTGTTCGAGCGGGTGAAGCGTTCCGGATGAATGTAGATGGTCGCAGTGTCACCTGATTTCACAGGAATCGCCGTCACATAACTTCCATTCGGTCGGAATGTGATGATGCGCGCTGGCCTGCGATCCAGTACATAGATCAGTGTGTCCGCAGGAATCAGGTCCGCGGCATTGTCAAAAACGCCCGGTGCTCCTTCAGCACCGGTTCCGTAAGGCCCGTGGATTCCGTCCGCGTCAACACGAAGCCATTGTTCGGAATGCAGCACGTAGGTGATACCATTTTGCTCCTCGATGTCGAGGACATCGCCTTTTCCAATGCGGTCGGCGGGAATCACCGCAACCGTTTCCGGTGGAAGCACCAGATCCTGCAACAAGCGGGCTTCCTTCCCGCCCATGAACACCGCTGGCCTGGCGTTTCGAGTCGCATTCACATGCAGGATTGCCACTCCAATCAGCAGAGCGACGCAGAACAACAGGAAATACCGCGAGATCCCTGCGCTCATGGTTCTACCCCAGTCTGGAGTCCGGTACGAAAGTGCAGAGCGCCAGGCCGACAGTGCAGCCGAGACCTGCGCCCCAGCGGATGAAGAAGTTTCTCCCCTTCATCGCCTGGTAACACTCCCACAACATTTGATCCTGGCAGTCGTTCAGCTCTTCGGCATACGAGATGGTCGGCCCGACGGCGAGAACTGCTAGCGCGGGCAACAGCATGCGACGTATGATCCTTGTCATCGTTCTTCTCCTCTCTTTAGTCACAGTGAACAGGGTTCTCGCGGCGCAGTGCTGGAAGTCACGCGTTGTGCCGGAACCAATGAGCGAGAAGCAAGGAATCGCAAAAACCGCTTGCCGTAAGGACATAGCTAACAGTCCACCGCGCCTCGATCCATAGCGCTGTGGGACAGGGTGCGCTTCGTTACCGGCTCGCAGTCTGTATTCGGGCCCATACATACAGCCCGTCTGCTTTCGCCTGCGGTGATATTATCGGTGCTTTCGCGGCTGAGGGTTGGATGGACGCGATCGACGAGCCGTAATGGGGCGTGGCCGTCCGTCACACAGGTGAGACGTTTTGGAAAAGCTTGAGATAGTGATCCAGGACGCCGGACCACGGGCACGCGAAAACATATGGGTACCGGAACACAGTGTTGAGGAAGTGATTCGTGCGACTCATGCGGACAGAACGGGGAAGCAAAGCGGGGACGATCGTGAACTACAGCCGGCGTCAGCGACAGGTGTCGTGACGGTGGCATCGTGCGACTGGAACGGGGGGAACTCCACCGCGAGATCCCCCGCGTCAGTTGAACGTCGGGATCAGAACAGTTCGGTGGTGCAGCCTGCGAGCATTCCGGAGCAGTACGCGCCGATGGCCACCTTCTCGTACCACTTCGCATCCCTCATGGCCTGGTAGCACTGCCAGTTGACGCGGTCGTAGCAGTCCGCGACGGTCTCGGCGTATGACACGGTGGGGCCGGCGGCGAGCAGCGCAAACGCGGCCAGAAGAACAGGACGGGTCGGCTTTTTCATGGTCGGCTTCATGGTGAGCTCCTTGTGTTGTTGGTTTGGTGCGAAGGATCTCGCGGTGCGCTCACCTCGAAGTCATTCGGTGTGCCGTATGCGTGATGACGTTCCTCATGCCGCTCAACATCAAGCCGTCGCCTCACTTGCACGCGAAACAGCGATTCGCGTAACCATGTCTGTGCGGGACAGGCAGCGGTTACCGATCGGTGCGTTCCGCACACTCGTCACATTCGCGCTGTGCGAGCTTTCGCCGTAGCGTGTTGCGCGACATGCCAAGGCTCTGTGCGGCTTTCGTCTTGTTGCCACCACAGCGACGCAGCGCGTCTTCGATGGTCGCCAGCTCTTCGGCTCGTTCGGCTTTCGTCTGGTAGCGGGTGGCGATCGCGGTTACGGTGGCGGCCGGGGCGAGTGCCTGCTCGATGTGTTCGAGCAGGAGGGTCGTACCATCGCAGACGAGAACGGCGGCGAGCAGCGTGTTCGCGAGTTCGCGGACGTTTCCGGGCCATGCGTGTGCGCGCAGACATGCGAGCGCGCGCTCGTCGATGGCGGTGATGCTGCGATGGTATTCAGCGGCGTAGCTGCGCACGAAGTGCCGGGTCAGTTCCAGGATGTCGAGGCTGCGGCCGCGCAGCGGGGTGAGTGCAAAGCCGAGCACGCGCAGGCGGTGGAACAGGTCGCGCCGGAAACTGCCTTTGGCGACCAGTTGCTCGAGCGGTGCGGCGGTAGCGGCAATCAGGCGCGCATCGACCTGGATCGTCCTTTCCGCGCCGACCTTCCGGATCTCGCGGTCCTCGATCGCGGTGAGCAGCTTCGCCTGCATCGCGAGCGGGAGTTCGCCCACCTCATCCAGGAACAGCGTGCCGCGGTTCGCCTGTTCAAACAGCCCGCGATGCGACTGCAGCGCGCCGGTGAACGCGCCCCGGATGTGTCCGAAGAACTCGCTTTCGAACAGGCTCTCGGGGATGGCGGCGCAGTTCACGGTGATGAAGGGTTGCCTCGCGCGAGCGGAGGCCTGGTGGATGGCGCGGGCGAGGACGCCTTTGCCAGTGCCGCTTTCGCCGGTGAGCAGGACCGGCGCATCGACGGCGGCGGCGCGCCGGCCAAACTCGCGGATCGCGTGTGCGCCCGCGCCGCTGCCGAGGATTCGGCTGAACGGATCGACCTGGTTTTCCATGCGCCGAAGCTGATGGCAGGTGTGGGGCAGAGCCATGGCGGTTCGGGACGCGGCGAAACCTGGGCGCGGAGCGGGGTAAACCCGTTGTATTGCCGCAACTCGATTGGTGAGGCCACTTTAGACGGGAACTCGCGCGCGGCGCGGGTCGTACCTAGATTGGCCGTTTCCTCAATTGCAGCATCGCGGTGCGGCGAGCGCACCACTTTCCGTCGCCTTTCACCGGACTGAAGCCAATGGCGAAAGACGTATTCAGGGATCCATCCGCGGGTACGGTCGCGACCGATGTGCCGCCCGAGATGGTGATCGCAGACCGGAGTTTCTTCGGGCATCCGCGTGGCCTGTCGACCCTCTTCTTCACGGAGATGTGGGAGCGGTTCTCGTACTACGGGATCCGGCCCCTGCTCGTGTTGTTCATGGCCGCCACGATCATGGACGGCGGATTCGGGTTCGACCGGGCGCAGGCCTCTGCGATCGTCGGGATCTACGCGGCCTGCGTGTACCTGTCCTCGCTGCCGGGCGGCTGGGTGGCAGACCGGCTGCTCGGGTTGCGCCGGGCGATCCTGTACGGCGGTGTGCTGATCACGGCGGGTCACTTCTCGATCGGGCTGTCCTCGTTCATGGGGAGCAAGGTCCCGTTCTTCCTCGGGCTGATCCTGATCGTGCTGGGGACCGGGCTGCTGAAGCCGAACATCTCGGCGATTGTGGGTGACCTGTACCCCGAAGGCGGTGCCCGTCGGGATGCGGGGTTCTCGATTTTCTACATGGGGATCAACCTGGGGGCGTTCTCGGGGCAGTTGATCACCGGCTTCCTGGGTGAACGGATCGGCTGGCACTGGGGCTTCGGTGCCGCGGGTGTCGGGATGCTGCTGGGTCTGGTGCTGTACATGGCCCGGGCGCAGAAGACGCTCGGCCCGATCGGGATGGAGCCGACGCGCGATCCGGATCCGGTGGTCCAGGCGCGGCAGGAGCGCAACATCAAGCTGGCCCTCGGGGTCGGCCTCGGCGCGCTCGCGCTCGTGGTGGTCCTGGCTGCGATCGGGATGCTCGCGCTGGATCCGCAGGCGATCGGCCAGAAGATGACGTACGTGCTGGTCGGCATGGCCATCGTCTACTTTGCCTACATCTTCCTGGCGGGCGGACTCGACGTGGAAGAGAAGAAGCGGGTGCTGGTCATCTTCGTGCTGTTCATCTTCGCCGCCGTGTTCTGGTCGGCGTTCGAGCAGGCACCCACCTCGCTGAACCTCTTCGCGGCCGACTTCACGGACCGTACCGTCGGCGGGTTCACGATCCCGGCGACCTGGTTCCAGTCGGTCAACTCCGCGTTCATCATTCTGCTCGCGCCGGTCGCAGCCGCGGTCTGGGTCGGGCTGTCGAAGCGCGGGGGCGACCTGTCGAGCCCGGCCAAGTTTGCGATCGGCCTGTTCTTCGCCGGGATCGGCTTCCTGCTGATGATCCCGGCCGCGAACATCATCATGAAGGGCGGCGCCGGCACGCTGGTCTCGCCCTGGTGGCTGGTGGGCAGCTACTTCTTCCAGACAGTCGGCGAACTCTGCCTGAGTCCGGTCGGGCTTTCGTCGATGACAAAGCTCTCGCCACGCAAGTTCGTCGGGCAGATGATGGGGATCTGGTTCCTCGCCTCAGCAGTCGGCAACCTGATCGGCGGACTGGTCGGCGGGCATGTCGATCCGAACAAGCTCGAGCAGATGCCGAAGCTGTTCATGACGACGACCGCGTCGCTGATGATCGCGGCGGCGATCCTCGCGCTGATGATCGTGCCGATCCGGAAGATGCTCGGCGAGACGAAGCCGGAGAAACAACACGCCTGAGACGATCGGTCGGTTCAGTCGTGACGACGCGCTCCGCAGGGTTGCCTGCGGAGCGCGTTTTGCATCTGTGACGATTTCTATGCTTTCAAAGGAGCGTGTCCATGCTGGCCAAGGACCAGATCAAGAGCATCGCACGGGAAATCGATCGGACAGCGGACGAGCGGATCCATAGCTGCGATGACCGGTTCGACCGGCAGCAGTTGTGGGAGGTCGTGCGGCGGGCATCGCGGGCCATCGAGACGGTGACGGAGATGGAAGCCGACGAGCTGTCGGCGGAGGACCGCAGCCGCCGGGCACGTTTTCTCCTGGCCGAACTCGAGGACGCGCTCGAGGCCGCGCGGCGGGCCAAGGTCGTGTTCGACTGGACCAATCATCGCGCACAAGAGCAGTACCGCGGCGATGCATAAGCTGGCCACGCTGGCGCGGCTGTTCGATGATCGCGCACTCTACTGCCAGCTTATCGTCACGCGGCGGTGCAACCTTTCCTGCGGTTACTGCAACGAATTCGACAAGGTATCGAAGCCGGTCCCGACCGAGGTGCTGATGCAGCGCATCGATCACCTCACAGGTGAACTCGGCGTCACGATCATGGATTTCCTTGGCGGCGAGCCGCTGCTCCATCCGGAGCTGCCCCGGCTCGTCGCACACGCACGTTCACGCGGGTGCTGGACCAACACGATCACCAATGGCTTCCTGCTCAGCACGGAAAGGATCGAGGCACTGAATCGGGCGGGCCTGAACTCGATGTGTGTCTCGATCGATCGGATCCAGCCGACGGAATTCACACACAAGGGGCTGAAGCCGCTCAGGAAACGGCTGCTCGCATTGCGGGAGCGCGCGCGTTTTCATGTCGAGATCAACGCGGTCCTGTGTGAAGAAACGCTGGACGAGTTCGAGCCACTCGTATATGAAGTGCAGAAACTCGGTTTTCCGGTACGCTGCGGGGTGCGTCATTACGCGGGACGCATGGATCTGAACGAAGCGCTGCAGGCGAAGTTCGCGTGGTTCCAGCGGAACTACCGGCACTGGCGCATCGCGCCGATGCTGGACCTGCACGCGAAGCGACTCGCGGGGCGTTCGCCCGAATGGAAGTGTTCAGGCGGCTACAAGTTCCTGTACGTCGACGAGCATGGAACGGTGAAAGCTTGCTCGCAGGTATCACTGCGCGAGCCGGTGCAGGTGACCGCGATGCGGCGTGCAGACCTGAAGCGAAATAACGAACACAAGCCGTGTGAGGCGGATTGCGGTGTAAGCTGTGTGATCCAGACTTCGCTTCTGACGCAGCATCCTCTGCGCTACGCAGCGCGCTGTGCGCAACACCTGGTCGGCGCGCGTCTGCGGCCTGCCCCGGCGATTCCACCTGTAGCGCCCGCCGGTGTGGTTGCACCATCCTGAAGTCAGCCACCGCATCGCACCTGCAATCGCTGCGCGGTGTTGAAACGCGGCCGCACGACGTCTTCGGTTTGCCGCGCGAATGCGGATCACCAGCTTCACGAGGGAAAATGAAGGCCTTGCTGAAGAGGATTGTGGTTGCGGCAACGTTGCTGCTCGGCGCGGGAGCGGTGCGGCCGGCAGTCGCGCAGGTCACGACGGCCGACAGTGCCGCGGTGCTGCTCGGGGCCGCGAATCAGTTGCGCGCCGAAGGGCGGAACAGCCTGTCGACGGAACTGCTCGAACTGATCGTGCGGCGGTTTCCCGGTACACCGGCGGCGCTGGAAGCGCGTCGCCTGCTCGACCTCCGTCCGAGGCGAGTCGTCGAGGACCGGCCCGGACGGACCGAATTGCTGGTGTGGAGCACACTCTACGGGGCCGCGCTGGGCGCCGCGGTGCCGGCTGCATTCGAAGCCGACGAGCCTGCGATTTACGGACTCGGGTTGATTGCGGGGGCACCCGCCGGATTCTTTGCCGCCCGGGCAATGACGGGCAGCAGGTTCGTTTCGGAAGGGCAGGCACGCGCGATCACCTTTGGCGGGCTCTGGGGCGCGTGGCAGGGCTTCGGCTGGATGATGGTGCTGGGCGGCGAGGAGCGTTGCACCACCGTGGATTGGGAGCCGCAACGCTACTGCTATCATGATGACCCGGATGCGGAGGGGCTGCTGCGCACCACGATCATCGGCAGCCTGGCCGGCGTCGGGACCGGACTCGTCCTTTCGCGCAAGCCGATCGAAAGCGGGGTCGCGACCACAGTCAACTTCGGTGCGCTCTGGGGCACCTGGTTCGGCACTGTCGCGACCGTCCTCGCCAATGACAACAACGAGAACGACGACTTGCTGCTGCCCCTGATCGGGGGCGATGCGGGATTGATCGCAACCGCGCTGCTCGCGCCGAAGTGGAAGCTGAGCCGCAACCGCGCGCGCCTCATCAGCATCAGCGGGCTCGCGGGAGCGCTGGCGGGGGCGGGACTGATTCTGATCGTCGAGGCAGATACTGAAAAGGCGATTCTGCTGCCGGCGGCCGGAAGTGTAGCGGGGCTTGCTGCAGGTACCTACTGGACGCGCAACTACGATGAGGTGCGCCGTACAGGTGGTGACAGCGGCGGCGGCGATGCGTTGCTGAACATCGAGGGCCGCAAGCTCGCGCTCGATGTGCCGGCACCCTCTCTCACGTTCATCCCGGCTGATGCCGCCGGACGTACCCGCGCACCTGCGCTCCATGTGCCGCTCCTGAAGGCGCGGTTCTGATCCCGTGCACGTCGAAGGATTATTGATGAGTAGAAGAGTGCTGTTTTTGCTGCTGCTGTCGCTGACCGGGTGTCGGGAGAACGATGGGCCGGTGAATCCGGGCGGTCCCGGGCATGTCGAAATCGATTCGGATCCGCAGGGCGCGCTGATCTCGGTGGATTCGAAGAGTCGCAATCGATTCACTCCGGACACGATCGGCGCGCTTAGCGGGCGGCACACGGTGTCGGCCTCGATCGACAGCGCGGGAACGACGTACGGGTTCCAGATCACCGGCAACTTCCGGCCGGATTCCGTGATTTCACTGCTGGGTCCGCTGATCACGTCGCGCTGCACGAACCAGACGAACTGTCAGCCACGCGACCATGAAACCGGCCGACTTGGTTTCCGGCGTTCGCCGATGGGCCCGCTATTCTATCAGAGCGGGCAGGGCGGCGGGTTGCGCTGGCCGCTGGGCACAGCGAACAGCTATGCGTCGATCGGGTCGCCGATCGTGGCCTCGCTGATCCAGGGTGCGGATACGATGGCGCTCGGGATCTACGACACGAATTTCATGGTCGGCCGACCATTCCCATCCGTGCAGCAGAGCCCGTTCCGACTCGATCAGACATTCTGGGTCGTACCAACGGCGCCACTGCTCGGCACGCCGATCCCCGCGGCGCGCGGCCTCGAGATCCGCGAGGAAGTGATGGCGACCAGCGATCCCGAGGTGCTGCTGCTTCGGCTGACCTTCACCAACATCACGGACCGACCGTCCTATCGCGCACTCGACGGACTCATGCCGCCGAACGGTGTGACGCTGCAGCAGACCTGGATCGGCTTCGCGCTGGATCCGGACATCGGTGAAGGAGGCGATGACCTGTTCGCGTACGCGCCGGCCGATGATGCGGTGTTCGCCTACGATGCGGCGTTTCGTGAGGACCAGTTCCAGGGTGACGAAACGCAGCGCCCGGGGCTGGTCGGGATGCGCATGGTCTCGAAGCAGGCCGGCGCTACCGTGGTGCTGAGTGGCTGGCCGAGGGAGCTTGCCGGGGGCGCGCCGGGGGACTGGTCAGCCGGCACGTTCAACGAGACGCTCGGCTTCCGCATCATGAGCGGAACGCTTGCGTACGCGCCCGACCACCCCGACCCTCGGATCGGGCACCTGCCGGGCAATGTGCCGCACGATTACCGGATCGCGTTGAGCGCGGGGCCGGTAACGCTGGCGCCGGGCGAATCGACGGAACTCCAGATCGCGGTTGCGCTGGCGGCACCAGTGCCCGGCACCTTCACGTCGGGAACGGTGATCGCGTCGGGCGAGCCGAACGAACCGAACCGCCCAATCATGCTGACCGCGGCAGCGCTGCTCGCGAAACTCCGGGCCGCTACGGCTGCGAACTGATCAGAGCATCCGTTTCTTGAGCTCGTCGAGGCGAGCCTGTGCGGCCCGCTCCCGCGCCTCCTGATCGAGCTTCCGGAACTCGGCGTCCTGACGGACGCGTTCCGGGTTCGGTTCGGGAGGTGCGCTCGACGGTGCGCCGCCAATCGTGGCACCTCCCGATCCTCCCGCAGTGACCGTCTTCACGGCTTCTTCCAGCGAAACTTCCATGCGCCTGAGTTCTTCGCGGCGCATCTCGAGTTCAGCGGTCAGGATTTCCGCTTTGCGGCGTAGCAGGTCGGCCCGCTCGGTGTGACGCTGCGCCCATTCGTCGGCGAGGCGAACCGTTTCCGCATCGCCGATGCGTTCGGCCATTTCCTTCCGGCGGATGCAGGTGCGTGCGGCTTCCTCTTCGGTCGCCACTTCCTTTTTGGTTGCGACCAGGTCCTCGGCGAGGTCCTGCAGTGCGTCACGCGCCTTGCCAAAATCGGCGCGCATACGGCCGATCTGCGGAGGGGCGGCCGGCGCATCGTCATCGACGCCGAGTTCCCGCTGAAAATTCTCAACGGCCTGCTGCCAGGCCTGCTTCCAGTCCTTGAACATGCGGCCAAGCTACAAGCGGCCCAAAGGTTGCGAAATCGGGCGGCCATGAAGCAGCGGTCCAAAACTCCGCGCCAGCCGGTCAGTCGACCGGATTTCGCCCAGCTCACCGGTGAAGAACGGAAGTCGCTGACGCATGGCGAATTCTGGATTCCGGAAGAAGAGCGGGTCGTGTATCGGCTCGCGCTCAAGACACTGAACACAGCGGGCATCCGGTACGTCGTCGCAGGGTTGTACGCAATTCATCACTACACCGGGATCTATCGTCAGACCAAGGACCTCGACCTGTTTCTCGAGCCGGGCGATGTCATTGCCGCGGCTCGGTTGCTCAGGCAGGCCGGTTTCGAAGTCAGCCTCGAACAGGCGCACTGGATTGCCAAGGCGATGTACGAGGATGTGCAGACCGATCTCATCTTCGGGATGGGCAACGGGCTGAGTTTCATCGACAGCCAGTGGTACGAGCATTCAAGGCCGGGGATTCTTGCAGCGGAGCAGGTGCGCGTTGCACCGCCCGAGGAACTGCTCTGGCATCGACTGTTTGTCTCCGAGCGTCACCGTTCCGACATGTCCGACGTGGTCCATCTGATCCTTTGTCGCGGGCAGGAACTGTCATGGGAACGGGTAATCAAACGGGCCGGCGATCAGTGGCGGCTGCTGCTCGCGCAGATCCACCTTTTCGATTTCGCCTATCCCGGCCATCGCAACAAGGTTCCGCGCTGGGTGCGCGATCATCTGATCCAGCGTGCGACCAGCGAGATGGACGAGCTGGGCGATCCGCGTGTCTGTCAGGGCACCCTGATTTCCCGCTTTTCCTTTGCGATCGATGTGAACGAGTGGGGCATGCGCGATCTGCGCACCGAGGCGGTTGCCTCCACCCGGCAACTACCCATCATCCAGGAAATCATCAGAGCCGATGTCTGGGACTCCAGTGACGACGCAGCCGCAACGCCGTGAAACCGATGGTCGTGCGGTGCGCATTGCCGCACTCGGCGATGTGCACTTCGATGGCACCGCACACGGGTCGCTCATCGACATCTTCAGCGATGCCGCCCGCCAGGCCAACATTCTTGTCCTCTGCGGTGACCTCACCACACACGGCCGCGCCGAACAGATGCGCGGATTCGTCGAGGAACTGAAGGGTGTCGATATCCCGATCGTCGGCGTCCTCGGCAACCACGACTACGAAGCCGGCGAAACGCAGGAGTGCGTCACGATCCTGCGGGATCGCGGCGTCCACATGCTCGACGGCGACTATGTCATCATCGAAGGCATCGGGTTCGCCGGGGTGAAAGGATTCTGCGGAGGGTTCGGGCGCGGTGCACTTGCACCGTTCGGCGAGCCCGAGCTGAAGCAGTTTGTGCAGACATCGCTCGATGAAGCGATCAAACTCGAGAACGCGTTGCGCAATCTGTCCACGAGCACACGCGTCGCGCTGCTGCACTACTCGCCGATCGCCGATACGGTGGTGGGTGAGCCGCCCGAGATCTTTCCGTTCCTCGGTTCATCGCGTCTGCTGCAGCCGATCGACACGCTCGGCGCGGATGTCGTATTCCATGGTCACGCGCACCACGGCACACTCGAAGGCACCACGACGACCGGCGTACCCGTCGTCAATGTGTCGTATCCAGTGCTAATGGAGAACGGACGCCGCTTCTACCTGTGGGAACTGCAGGCGCCGGATCGCCGCGCCGCAGGTGCGACACCCGGCGATCAGCCGTAGCGTTCGAGGAACTGTAGCAGCGACTTCTCTTCCGGATAATACGCGAGCGGTTCGGCGGCCTGCACCGGCTTCTTCCGCGAGCGGCGCAGGTTGACGATCGTGCGGCCCGCGCGTTCGTATTCTTCGAGCACACTCGGATGGATGTACGCCTTGCGTGCGATCGCCGGTGTGTTGCCGAGTTCCACCGCCACGAGTTTGCAGGCGAGCGTTGCATTCCGCTTCGCTTCACTTACGCTGCGTGCCGGTCCGATATCGGCCAGGATCGTTGCTGCACGAACGGTCCCGCCAAACGTGCGCAGATCCTTGGACGTGTAATGCTCGTTCAGTAACTCGCGCAGATACCGGTTCACCGATGCGGCCGTGACCGGCCGGATTTCACCTTCCGGCGTGATGTATTGAAACAGGCGTTCGCCCGGCAGCTCCATCAGGTCGCGGATGATTTCGACAAGCGGTGTGTCCGCGACCACCTGTCGCTGATCCTTCGACCGTTTGCCGCGATAGGTGAAATACAGATTATTGCCCTGGATCGCGACATGGCGCTTGCCCAGTGTCGTGATCCCGAACGTTTTGTTGGCTACCGCGTAGCGTTCGCTACCCGCGCGAAAGTAGGCACGGCAGATCAGGCGCACGACGGTCGCATGCACCTTGAAGCTGTCGAGCTGTTTGCGGCGAAGATGTTCGTTGGTCAGTTCGCGCAACCGCGGCAGTACCCCGGCGACCTGCAGCAGCTTGCGCCACTTGCGTCGATCCCGCTTCTGCACGTGCTCGCTGCTGTAGATGTACTGCTTGCGGCCCTTGGCATCGTACCCCCAGGCCTGCACCTTTCGCGCGGGATCCGGCGATATGTGCACATCGGTCCATGCCGGCGGGATGCGCAGTGCGCGGATGCGCGCGAGCGCGGAGGCCGCCGTCAGCAACTGACCGTTCAGGCCGACATAGCGCGGGTTCTTCGGGCTGCCGGCTCGGCGCCACCAGCGCGTCGAATTTGAGCTTGCCATTGCGACTCGCCCGATTCACGGAGCGTGCCAGAACCGGCTGGCCCTGTTCACGGGTATTACGAGAAATACGCGTCGCCGGACCGGCTGCGCATCACGAATTCGAGGATCAATGAAACAGAAAATCCCGGCCTTCATCTGGGTGCTGCTGGTTGTACTCGGCGCGGTTGTTGTGTACCGGTTCGGCGTACTGCCGTCAGGCTCCGCCGGTCATCACCCCGAGCCACGCGCCGCTGTGACCGCCGATGCGGTGCAGGATGCCACGCGCTACGCGGAGGTTCCGCCGATTGCCGAGATCTATGCAATGGCGAAGCAGATCCCGCAGGTGCTGGATGGATTGTACTGCCACTGCGAGTGCTCGAAGCACAGCGGACATCGCTCGCTGCTCACCTGCTTCGAAAGCGATCACGGCGCTGCGTGCGACGTCTGCCTCGAAGAAGCGGCGATCGCATACCAAATGCATAGTGAAGGGCGTTCGCTGGACGAGATCCGCAGCGCGATCGACGCGCGTTTCGCCAGTTGACCGCCTTGCGCCGCACTGGAGCGGGTACAGGGTGTGCATACGGCCGATGTAGACCTGGAAGCAGGGCGCGCGGTCGTCGAATGCGATGATGCCCGGACGGAACCGCGGATCCTTGCTGCCGCCGTTATGGACGAAGGATACGAGGCCGAGGAGTCCGGATGACGCAATCGCCAAGAACAACCGAGACCATCAATCGTGACAACGCCGCGATTCGCGATGTCATGAACCAGATCCGGGAGCGTCTGACCGTGCCCGATCGGGCGACGCTCGCGGTCGGCCTGATCGGTCATCTCGCGACGCTGATGAATCGCCGTCAGATGGACAAGCTGATGGGCGAACTGCAGGACGAGGTGGATATGGTGCAGGATGTCCCGCCGCTGAGACGCGACGGCGAGCGAGGGAATTGAAAAGAGCCGGCTTCGCGCCGGCTTTTTTATCGCTCAGATGTGGACCACGATGCGGTCGAGCCTGGCTTTGCGGCTGGGTGCAAAACGGTCGAGCACCCGCGCACGCCGGCGCAAGTGCTCCAGTTCTTCTTCCGCTTCTTCCTCTTCGTCCTCGAGCACCATTCCAAGCAGACCGGCAGAACAGAAGGCGAGCGGGGCGAGCGAAGGGACGTGATCCTGCCAGTGGCCATTGACGTCACCGCGGGCACCTTCCGTGACGGCCGAGTAGACACTCGAAGCGAGGCCTGCCGCACCCACGCCGATCGCAATGCCGTTCGCCACTCTGGCCAGCGTGCGACTGGCCTTTCCGGGAAAAACAGCACTGGTCGCGTGTGCGATCCCCGCAAGCGGAGCGGCGAGCAGCGGTCCCCAGCGCACCGCTTCCGGAGCGCGATGGTCGCCACGGCGCTCCCCCATGGCCGCTTCGAGGCCGGCCGCGAGGAACAGCGCCGCCGTCATCCAGTGGAGTCCGCTCATGCCCTCGCGAGGCTCCGATTCACTGTCCCGTTCCCGCCGGGCTCGCGCCCGATCCGCAGCTCTCATGCTCAGTTTCCGAGGTAGATGTAACCGGCCGCGACCTGGTCGAACCGGAAGTCACGCGGGACCAGCTCAAATTCGAGCCCTGGAGTCGAGGGTGTGAGCAGCGGCCGATCGAGGAAATCGAAAGGCGCCGCCGTACGCACGGCGAAGCGACCGCGTGGGAAGAGATCGCCGGCGACCTCGGGGTAACGCGTTCCGCGATACGCCAGCGCCTCGGGTGTGCGGCCACTCCCCGGAGCATCCACCAGGAATGCGTACACCTCGCCCGGGTACGTACGATTCAGCGCATCCGCCAGCCAGGTCACCTCGAGATTGGCGGTTCCGCCCGTCTGGATCGAGCCGCGCACATTCTGCAGCGCGTGCCAGCCGCTCATCAGCACCAGGACACGGGAGCGCATATTCCGCGAAAATACCTGCTGGTCCAACTGCTTCATCATGGAGTCCGTGCGCTCGGCGAACAAGCGTGCAAGCTGGCTGGGCGCAACCGCGCGCTCGACCGGCCAGCCCGGGTGGTCCACGGCGATGATGCGGATCCGGCGATCCGCGCCAAGCTTCTCATTCGCCTGCCAGACATGGTGATACAGCTCGAGCATCTGCCGGCTGGTCGAAGGATCGCCAAGCGTCTTCGGGTTCGACAGCAGAATCGAGGCATTCTCCGTAACCCCATCGAGGTAACGGTCGATGTACGGCTGCATTGTGCGTGGCACCTCGAGCACCAGCGCGTCGATGCCGGGCCCCGCAGCCAGCGAATCGATCACCTCCGCCGCAAACAGCTTTGGTGCGGCCGCGGTGCGGATGTCGGAGATAAACACGATGCGCCGCGATCTCGATGCGTCGATCACCGCCTGCACCGGCCGGAGCCGGTTCTGCTCCAGGTACTCCCCGAACCGGCGTTCCCCCGCACTGTCCCGCCGCAGGTCGAGGATCGCACCGATCAGCAGAATCAGCAGAAGCGCCATCACGCTGAACGCGCCGGTTACGCCGAGTCGGCCGAATTTTGGACTCCCCAGCGCAACGCGCCGCTGCGCACGTTTGTAGGATCTCACTCGATGAATTCCCCTCGAACAGTCTCACGCGGCAGCCGGCCGTACTCGAACCGAACGGAGGACGCCCGCAGTGACGCGCCAGTCCTGCTGTCTTGCAAGCACAATACCGCCTCCCGGGACCGGTCCTGCCACTCCCGACCGGGTTGCCGATTTTGTTGAAAACGCGTAAATTGGGCGCGCACACCCCCCACCCAAGGAGGACCGATGGACGATAATGTGGCTCGGGATGCGAAACGCCTGCTCCTGCGCTACGGTGCGCCCATCGCGATCGTCGATCAGCTCACCGATGATGAGCGGATCACCTACGCGCGCTCGATCCTGCGTACCGCGGTTGCAGACCGTCCGGCCCATTTGCGCGAACTTCTCAGCGACGATGGACGGATCGCGGCGAGGTAAACCTCGCCGTTTGTTTATAAAGTTTGGAAATCGCCCGCCCGACCCCGGCCGGGCGATTTTCATTATTCCGTTACAATCTCCAGCACGCGCTCGTAATCCAGATCGAGTTGGACCGGCGTGGTGAGCCCGCCGGGTGAGCGCACAATATCAAGTTCTGCCGGCCGGCCATCGAGCTGGATGCCTTCGATCCGCGCTGTTGGCAGCAGCGGCTCGAACACGGCCCGCACCGGAATCGCGCCGGCGGTTTGTGCCAGCCGGAAGATATGGGTGTTCGCCGTCTGCTCGTAGCGCAGGTCGATCCGGGCATCGGCGAGCGGGATATTCGTGAGTTCAAGCGAATCCCACTCTGCGGGCAATGCTGGCCGCATGCGGATCCGGTTCTTTGGCGCATCGGGCTGCACGCCAAGCAGTCCGTAGACGAAACTCGCGAAGGCAAGCGTCGGCGCTTCGCAGGCGATTTGCTGAAAGTCCGGGTCGCGTGTGGTGGAGCGGTTTGCGAACGCCAGCGCGATCAGGGGAGCAACCGCACCTTCAGCGGTTGGCGTTGCAGCCCGGCTGGCGGCTGAGAATCGTGCATGTGCGGCATCGTCCGAAAGAGAGGCCGCGGCATCGGCGAGTTCCTTGAGCACGAGTCCGACGAAGGCATCGCGGTTCAATCCGTCCGCGATTGCAGCATCGGCGATGTGTACAATCTGCGGCCACTGGCTGTACATGAACTCGAAGTCGGCGGTCCAGGCGGCGTAGCGCGCGGCGAGCAGCAGATAGAGTGGCCACTGTTCGGCGTGCCGTGTGCTGCTTCCGAGGTGCTGCAGAACGGCACGTGGGGTGGCATAATCGCCGAGCGCGAGCAGACTGAGCGCGGTCACAGCGGCGTCATGGCCGGGATGTGCAATCGGTCCATGTGCTGCGTCGAGGATGGTGTTGCGCGCGATGTGTGCACTCCAGTTCAGTAGCCCGGTGAGCGCGGGATCAGGCGTCGCAATGCGCGGCTGTCGCGTGTCCTGCTGCAGAGTTGCGGTTCGGCGAGCGCTCAGCAGTGCCTGTGGTTTCTGCAGTCGACGCGAAACCTCCTGCAGTTCAGCCGCATCGCTACCCGCGAGCGCGGCCAATCGGACAAACGAGCCGTTGCCCGGATTCACACGCACGCGCAGCCGCAGTCGATCCGCTTCCGTTGCTTCCGCGAATCGCCAATCGACAGCTTCGCTGAAGAGCAGTGCACACTGCTGCCCGTTGCCGCAGCGAATTTCGAGCGCGTGCGCGCCGTGGTTCCACTCGCAATCCGTACTGACCCTGAGCTCGATTTCGATGAGCACTCGATCACCGGATTGCGGCAGATCCCATTGCCACAGCAGCGCCGGTAAGTCGAGCGGGACAATGCTGTGCTCGACGACTCCACGCTCGAGCGCGCGTCGCAAATTGCTGCGAAGCTGTATCGTTTCGATGACTGGTGCCGGGCTGGAGAGCTGCAATTCGAAACCGGGAAGAACACCCGCCTGAACAGCAGCGTCGGTTGCGGAGCCGGTGATGTACGCCCGTCGCCCTGCATAGGCGAACGCCGCGCCTTCGGGCGCATTCAGCACAGGGCCCTCGGGGAACGTGAGCGGGCCCGCGAGTACGGGCTGGTCGATGTCGAAGTCGCGGCGAATCATCGAGTTGGTACTTCCTGGAACCGGGCCGATGCTGCGGCCGGCAATCCATTTCACGATTATGCACGTGCAGGCTGTCGGCGCATGCTGTAGTTTCGCGGGCAAGCTAAACCGTCGATGGTTCTGGCGACACCCGAGAGCTGGTGCGGGACAGATGACGTTGCTGGGTCGTGCAACCGCGGTCGTGCTGGCCGCAACATGCGCATTGGTATCGACCGCTGCTGCACAGGGTGCAGACGTGGTGCGGCGCGTACTGCCGCAGATCCGTTATTTCCCCTCGCTGCTCGCGGACCCGCTCGAGCCGCACCTCGGCGTGGGACTGCTCAAGACCAACCTCTTCGTCAGTGCACCGGAAGGAAGGGAGCGCGTCCGCGGCTTCTTTATTCCGGACCCCGACGATTCGCGCTTCGATGTGAACGCGGTCACCTCGATCGGCGGCACCCTTCCGTTCTGGTTGATCCGGCAGTGGGGCCCCGGTGAAGGCATCCTGTTCGGCGCGACAGCAGGGGTGATCGGGCGGTTCCGCATCGAGTACCCGACGCGCGAAGATGTCGGCCAGGACTGGTTTGTCGGCATGCCGATCGAGGTTGCCCGCGGCCGCTGGCAGGGGCGCCTGCGCATCATGCATCGCAGCTCGCATATCGGCGATGAACTCGTCGAAACTACCGGGGTCACGCGCGTCGAGTCCGGCGGCGAGTTTGCCGATCTCATGGCCGCGTACAGGATCACGCCGGAAACGCGCGTCTATGCCGGCGCGTCCTGGATCTTCCGCTCCTACACGCAGGACCTGCCCGCATTGATCGCACTCGGGCGGAACGATCGCACGGTCATTCAGCTCGGTGCGGAAACGGGTTGGTATCCGTGGCTGGGCGGACACGGCGGCGTGTTCGCGGGCATCGACTGGCGCACGGCGGAACGTACGGGCTGGGAAAGTTCGCTCGCGACGGCTGCCGGCGTGAACATTCGCACCGGCACACGCTCGGGTCGACTCGTCGCGAGGTACTTCACCGGCGTCTCCCTGCTCGACCAGTTCTTCCTCACCAACGAGAACTACTGGAGCCTCGAACTCGTGACCGAGTTCTGATCCCCAGGGCAGCGGTCACGGGCACCAATCACGGGAGGCCGTGAATCCTGACCTCCCAATGCGATTGATGTGACGCGAGGTCAGGGGATGCTGAACTCGCGCTGCTTCCGGGTTTCCTCACCTGAGGCGAGGTTCTTCACGACGATGGTCATCCGGTACTGACCCTTTCGCATCGGAACCGTCACGCGCCGCAACTCCTGGAGCACACCGTCCGGTCCCGCGGTCGATACGCCATCGAAGCGCAGTCGAATCGGATCACTGCCAAAGAGTCGCCGGATGCTGCCTCGCACCGGTTCGATGATGATCTCGGTTCGGTACGGCGTGTCCTTCGGCAGGTTGTACAATTCGTAGAAGACGTTGAACGTGCCCTCGCGGAACTGATCGCTCGGGACCAGGGCGAGCGAAACCTCGCCGCGCTTCCACGTGCCCACCGTGTCCGGCTCGGCGAACGCGATGTCGCTGATCATCAGGTCAGCGCCGGAGTAGTCGGGGATTGGGAACGGCCCACCATACAGTTGACCGATTCCCGGTACCGTCGGGTCGGTGACGATCACACGCTGTACGATGCTGCTCGACGGTGCAACTTCGACTTCCAGGTGCGCGCGCAGCAGTTCATCCTCGGAAAGCCGCCGCGGCATGTGGATTCGCGCGCTGTCGTCGAGCCGCTTCACCGTCATCTGTGCGGTATCCGCCAGGATCAGCGACAGGTCGAGCCGGTACAGCACGGAGTTGTCCAGCTTCCTGCTTTCCAGCGCATCGCCCGGGACCGCGATCGCCGCAACAACCGCCGTCTGTCCCGCGGTTCCGCGGAACGTGTAGAGGTCGTAGAGGAAGGGCAGCTCGCGCGAGAAGTACGGCACATCCGTGTCGGTCTCGAAGGCCGTAAGTCCGTCATCGCGCAGTTCGGCGGCGAGCATGAGCTGGTTCATGCCGCTGCAGCTTGCGTAAACGGCCCGGAGGCGCGGGTCGAGGTGCACGCGATCGGCGAGGTAGTCGCCATCGCATGGAAGCTGGCTGGCCAGGAAGTAGTCGCCATCGGGCCCGCCGCCGAGGAAGTGGAACATGCGCGACTTCCCGTTCGGCAGATCGTAGTACCACGACTCACTGGTGAGCAGCCCGTCGGTTCCTCCCGAGCGCACCACCTGCACGGGTTCGCCGTGGCGCAGGTAGATCTCGCCGCGGTCGTCAAAACGGGTGAGCGTACGGATGTCCACCCATCGAACCGCGGGAGCGGCGGGCGCGCCGAACTCGCGCTTCCGGCGGTACCAGACCTCGGCGTGCGCAAGCCTCTGGTAATGAGCGGCCATGCGCTGCTCCACCCGTCGCCCATCGAGCGCGGCTCTTAAGTCAAAGAAGTGTGCGAGCAGGTCGCGGCGGGCCGCTTCATCGCCCGTGTTCCAGCGGAGCCGTTCGGTTTTGTCGGCGATGTCGTAGACATCTTCGTAGTAGAAATCGAGCGCCTTGCCGCTGGCGCGAGCGAGACCCTCCCGATACCGCTGCAGCCCGTCCTGTTCCATGCCTGGCGTGCGCAGAAGCGCCACCGCGAGCGCGTGCAGCGCGAGCGCGGAATCGGCGCCGGCAGCGAGGGCATGTTCAGCGGCGGCACGCGCGGCGGGCAGATCGCCGCGGGCAGCCTCGACCCGGGACAGCGCCAGCGCCACCTCGCCGGAATGGTCGCGAAGCGCGAGCAACTGTTCGCGGGCCTCGCTCAGCGCGTTCCGGTCGGCATCAGCGATCGCGAGTTCGGCAAGCTGCAGCGCGGCGCCGTGGAGCTCGGGCGCTTTTTCGATGGCCGCCGTGAAGGCTTTGCGCGCCCGCGAGCGCGGGTCGCGGCCGGCGAGCTTGCGGGCCACATCGTCGACCACAAAGGTCCCGCGTTTGCCGCCGCGATTGAGCGGCAGGGCTTCGGGGCTGCGGGCCAGACTGAGTCCAAGGCCGTACCAGGCCCAGCCGGAGTTCGGATCGAGCTCGATCGCCTGCCCGAAAGCTTTCTGCGCAGCCCGGACGTCCTGGGATTTTGCAGTCAGGTCATACAATCGGAGCGCAACAAACCCGTTGCGCACGAATGTGCCGGCATCCCGGGCCTCGCGACCGGATGACCCCAGTCGACGCACGTCCGTGATGCTGCGCAGGCCGGCGAGTGAATCGCGCAGCAGCGAAAAACTTGATTGCCCCGACGCTGCGGTGCTGAGCGTCAGGAGCAGCGATGTGGTCACGCTGAAGCGAAGCATCATTGGCATGAAGCGGCTCCGTCTGCGTGTGAATTGCGGGATTGAGTGCGGAAGCGCTGACATAGTATCGGGTACAGAAGAGTGATGTTCCAGAGCCCTGTACGGTTTTCGTCTGCCCGGGAAGCTCGCTGGCGAGCTTGCCGCGTGACTCCCCCGGTTCGATCTTTCCGCTATGCCCGAAACCACAACCTATTCCACCCCGGCTCGGGCTTCAGCCTGCTGCAACGCAGAGGCGGGGCCATGGCCACGGCTCCGGGGCCTGTGCGCGCAGTGAGTCCGTCTCAGTTCCGCACCGTCATCTTCGATTGCGATGCGACGCTCTCGCAGATCGAAGGTATCGAGGAGCTCGGTCGTGCAAACCGTGCCGAAGTCGCGGCACTGACCGCCGCGGCGATGCGCGGCGAGGTTCCGCTCGAAGAGGTGTACGGTCGCCGGCTCGAGCTGGCCCGACCGAATCGTGCGCTGGTCGAAGAAGTCGGCCGGCTCTACATCGAACGGATTGTACCCGACACGCGCGAAACGGTGACAGCGCTGCATGCCGCGGGTATCGACGTTCGGATCATCAGCAGCGGCGTTCTGCCTGCGGTGCTGATGATTGCGCGTGACCTCGGCATCGCCGACGAGAAGGTCGCGGCGGTTGATCTGCAGTTCGATGAACAGGGCGAGTACGCGGGCTATGATACGACCTCGCCAGTTGCGGCGGCCTTCGGGAAACGGCACATCGTCGAGGCCTGGCGCGAACAGATGGAGGGGCCAGTCATGCTGGTCGGCGATGGCGCGACCGACCTCGAGGCGAAGCCGGTCGTCGAGCTGTTCGTCGCCTTTGCCGGGGTCGCCCGTCGACCGGCGGTGATGGCCGGCGCGGATGTCGTGGTGCTGCCCAACAGTATGGCGCCGGTGTACTATCTCGCGATGGGCGACTCGCCTCCCGGCGATGCCGCCGCGCGCGACCTCTATGAGAGGGGTCGCGCCATGTTGATGTCCTCAGAGTCATAAGGTCATGGCGAAGTCACGAAAGAAACAGGCGTTCGGCCGCTTTTTCCTCCCTGGTCCGACCGAGGTTCGTCCCGAAGTACTCGAAGCGCAGGTGCAGCCCATGATCGGCCACCGCGTGTCCGAGATGGAAGCACTGATTGGACATATCCAGCCGATCCTGCGCTCGATCTTCCGCACCAGCCGGCCGGTCTACATCTCGGCGTCCTCGGCGACCGGGCTGATGGAGGGCGCAGTGCGCAATGGCGTGCGGCGCCGCGTCCTGTCACTCGTGAACGGCGCGTTCAGCGAACGGTTCTACAAAATCGCCGTCGCCAACGGACTGCAGGCCGATCCGCTCGAAGTCGAATGGGGTGGCGTCAATACGCCGGACGCGCTCGCGGCCGCGCTGCGCCGCGGCATCTACGATGCCGTCACCGTCGTGCACTCCGAGACATCGACCGGTGTGCTGAACCCGATCCGCGAACTCGCGGAGGTCGCGCGCTCCGCCGGCGATGTCGTGCTGCTGGTCGACAGCGTGTCCGGTCTTGCCGGCGCGCCGTTCGAGACCGATGCCTGGGCGATCGACTTCGTGCTGACCGGCTCCCAGAAGTGTTTTGCGCTGCCACCCGGCCTCGCCTTCGGCGTCGCACAACCGAACATCCTCGAACGTGCAAAGTCGCGCACCGACCGCGGCATCTACTTCGACTTCCTCGAGTTCGAGAAAAACATCCAGAAGAACCAGACGCCGAACACGCCGGCCGTCTCGCTGTTGTATTCGCTGGCCGCGCAGATGGATCGCATCCGCGAAGAAGGCATCGAGAACCGGTGGGCGCGACACGTGGCAATGGCCGAACGCACCTACAAGTGGGCGGATGAGATGCACGAGCGCGGCGTGAAGCTCGAGATCCTCGCGCCGGAAGGGTACCGCTCTCCAACAGTGACGACCTTCCGCTGCCCCGACGGCTGGACCGGCCCGCGTGTTGCCGCTGAACTCAAGGCACGCGGCTTCCAGATTGCCACCGGGTACGGGCGGCTGCGCGACGAAACCTTCCGGATCGGTCACATGGGCGATCATACCGTGGATGAACTCGAGGCGCTGCTCGAAGTGCTGGGCGAGGTGCTGATCGGATGAGCGATCGCTTCCGCATCCTCATCGCCGATCCGATCGCGCCCGAGGGCGTCGAGCCACTCACGCGATCCGGCCGGTTCGAACTCATCGAACACTCCGGCCTCAAGGGCGATGCGCTTGCGGAAGCACTCTCGGCTGTCGACGGCGTGATCGTCCGAAGCGGTACGCGTATTACGCGCGATTCGCTGGCCAGGGCCGCTCGCCTGCGCGTGATCGGGCGGGCTGGTGTGGGCGTCGACAACATCGATGTGAATGCCGCGACCGAACGCGGCATCGCAGTTCTGAATGCACCCTCCGGCAACACCATCTCCGCTGCCGAACTCGCCTTTGCGCTGCTGCTCGCAATCGTGCGCCGTGTGCCCGCCGCCGATGCATCGATGCGCCGCGGCGAGTGGGATCGCAAAAGCTTCAATGGCACCGAACTCTACGGCAAAACCCTCGGACTGATCGGCTCAGGACGCATCGGCAGCGAAGTCGGCAAACGTGCGCGTGCATTCGGCATGAGCGTGCTCGCCTACGATCCGTTCCTCACGGAGGAACGCGCGGCCGCGCTCGAGATCGAACTCTGCACGCTCGACGATCTGCTGGCGCGCGCCGATGTCATCTCGCTGCACGTTCCGCTGACCGAAGCAACCGCGGGCATGATCGGCGAACGGCAGCTCGCGGCGATGAAGCGCGGCAGCTACCTCGTGAATGCCGCGCGCGGCGGTGTTGTCGATGAAGCTGCTCTGCAGCGTGCACTCGAATCGGGACACCTCGCCGGTGCTGCACTCGATGTTTTTGCGATCGAGCCGCTGCCCGCGGACCATCCGCTTCGCACGGCACCCAACGTCGTGCTCACGCCGCACGTTGGCGCAGCCACCGCGGAAGCCCAGGCGAATGTAGCCATCGAGATTTCGGAAGCGGTGCGCGCGGCGCTCCTGGAGAGCGACTTCTCGCGGGCGGTGAATGCTCCCGCATTAGGCGGCGAGGAGATGCGCCGGATACGGCCGCTGCTCGAACTGGCAGAACGGCTCGGTCTGGTCGCGGCGACACTGCCGGATGCGCCGATTCAACGTGTCGAAGTGCGCTACGCCGGTGTCGTTGACGATGCGATTCGCCCTGTCGCTTCGGCTGCGGTAATGGGATTGCTGCGGAACGTGGTCGGGCGTGCCGGCGTGAACCTCGTCAATGCGATTCACCTTGCCGAGGCGCGCGGCATGCAGGTCGAACGTGTTCGTGTCGGCCCCGATGCCGTGCACCCCGAGCTGATCGAGATCCGGTTGCGTTCGGCTTCAGGCGAATCCATGGTTGCGGGATCACTCGTCTCCGAGCACCACCCGCGCCTCGTGCGGCTCAACACGTTTTCAATCGATGTCGCGCCGCGTGGCACGCTGCTCATCATCTGCAACCGCGATGTCCCGGGTGTGATCGGGCGGGTCGGTTCTCTGCTCGGCGATGCGTCGGTAAACATTGCGGAGTACCATCAGGCCCGGCTCGAAGCGGGCGGCGAAGCACTCGCGACGGTCACGGTCGACGGCACCATCGAAGCACCGCTCATGCAGAAGCTGCAGCAACTTCCCGATGTGTTCGACGTTCGACTCGTCGAGCTTGGCTGAAGCATGAAAATTCGTTTCGCAGTGCTGCTGCTGTTTTTGCTGATCGCAGGCGATGCAGTCGCGCAGACGCGCGGCATCAACGCGCCTGAACACGCGGACAAACCGTACGTTGTGCTGGTCTCCTTCGATGGCTTCCGTCACGACTATCTCGGCCGGCCGGAGCTGAAGAACTTCGCGCGGCTGATGCAGGAAGGCACCACCGCGCAGGCGCTGATCCCCGGCTTCCCGACCAAAACCTTCCCCACACATATCACGATGGTCACCGGGATGAGTCCCGGTCATCACGGCATCGTCGCGAATCGCTTCTTCGATCCTGAGCGCAACGCGCGCTACAAGTCGAGTCCGCCCGAAGTCCAGGATGGTAGCTGGTACAGGGGCGAAGCGATCTGGGCGACGGCGGAAAAGCAGGGAATGGTTGCGGCCACGTACTTCTGGCCGGGAAGTGAAGCGATCGTTGATGGGGCGCGCGCATCGCACTACTTCAACTTCGACCCGAAGACCGCTCCGGAAACGCAGATCGCGAAGGTCATCGAATGGCTGAAGCTGCCTGCGCAGAAACGGCCGCATGTGATCGCGCTGTACTTTGCGCAGGTCGATGAGGCCGGGCATCGCTACGGCCCCGAGTCGCCCCAGCTCGGTTCCGCGCTGGTAAAGGCGGATCGTGTACTCGGGTCGCTGCTGGAGCAGCTCGACGCACTCCCGGTTCGCGAACGCATCCATCTGATCGTCGCGTCCGATCACGGACTGATGCAGTCGAAGGGGTGGCACTTCATCGAGGACTACATCGAACTGCAGCCAGGCGAAGTGATCGACCAGGGCCCGGTCGTGTTCGTGTATCCGAAGAGCGAAGAACGCACGCGGCAGTTGCTGCTCGCGCTGCAGCGCATTCCGAATGCACGCGCATGGCTGCGCGAGGAATCTCCGATGCGGCTCGGATTGCGAGAAAATCCGCGCGCAGGCAGCATCGTCGTCATCGCCGAACCCGGCTGGCAGATCGGCACGCGCAGCCTTCCACTCGATCGGAACCCGGCTTCACACGGCTGGGATCCCGCCGTACCCGAGATGATGGGCATCTTCATCATGCGCGGGCCCGGGATCCCGCATGGACAGATGATCCCGCCGTTTGCAAGTGTGCACATCTACCCGTTCATCGCGAAGCTGCTCGGTCTCCAACCGAACTCCGCGATCGATGGCAGGGTAGAGATCCTCGACCGCGCGCTGCTGGAAGTGGAGAGTGCGCGCGCAGTTGTGCCGCGCTAGATTCGCTGCACAAACCCTGACACGAACCAATCCAACGAATACGACGAGTGGCGGAGGAAAGCACCCCGGAAACCGGAGCGGCAGCACAGCCTGCAGCCGAGAAGGAACAGATCGGCCTGGTCCTGACCGGCGGTGGTGCCCGTGGGGCCTACCAGGTCGGCGTGCTCTCGTACCTCGCACGAAAGTATCCCGAGCTGCAGGTCCCGATCATCACGGGCGTGTCCGCCGGTGCCGTTAATGCCGCTCACATCGCGGGTCACCCCGGCACATTTCAGCAGGCCGCCGCGGAGTTGCGTTCGCTCTGGGCAGAGCTGAGCACGAGCGATGTCTTCGATGCCGACGCGCCCGCGCTCGGGTGGACTGCGCTGCGAACCGGCATGCGACTCATGTCGGGCGGGTTGCTGCCTGCACCATCCGTTCGCGCACTGCTCGAAACACAACCGCTACGTGAACTGCTGACGGAGACCCTCGCCTCCGTTCATGGCGAACTCACCGGCATCGAAGCGAACCTGCTGCGCGGTAAACTCCGCGCGGTCGCGCTGATCACCACCTCGTATACGACCGGCCAGTCGGTCGTGTGGGTACAGGGACACGATGATGTGCCGCTCTGGCATCGGCCTCAGCGCGTCGCCGTACGCACGAGGCTGACCGTCGAACACGTGATGGCGTCCGCGGCACTGCCGCTGTTCTTTCCGGCCGTGCGCATCGGCAACGCCTGGTACGGCGACGGAGGCATCCGCCTCGCCGCGCCGCTCTCCCCCGCACTGCACCTCGGCGCAAACCGGATCCTCGCCGTGTCGACCCGCTTCGCTCGCAGTCAGCAGGAAGCCGATGTCGCGATGATCACGCGGTACCCGCCGCCCGCGCAGATCCTCGGTATCGTCATGAACGCGATCTTCCTCGATCTCATCGATCAGGACGCCATGCGCCTGCAGCGCATCAATCGCCTGCTCGAGCAGATCCCCGAAGGCAATCGCGATGGCATGCGCCCGGTCAAGCTGCTGGTGATTCGCCCGTCCCGTGACCTCGGCCGCCTCGTCTCCGAGTACGAACCGAAGCTGCCCCCCGCATTCAAGTTCATGACACGCGGGCTCGGCACGCGGGAGACCAACTCGCCCGATATCCTGTCGATGCTGATGTTCCAGCGCGACTACCTGACGCGCCTCATCGAAATCGGCGAGGAGGATGCAGAAGCCCGGGCTGACGAACTCGCCGCGTTCTTCGCCGACTGACGCTACGTACGCGGCGGTAGCCGGCTGCGTGCGCGCCCACTGGCCCATGCCGGACACGCTTGCCGCGGTCGCCGCTTGGCCGCGCGCGCCCACTGGCCCATGCCGGACGCGCTTGCCGCGGTCGCCGCTTTTGCCGTGCGCGCCGGGTTGTGGGCAGCGGCCGCGTTCCGGGAGCGGCGGCCCGACGTGACCGTGGGCGTACCGCACGCCGCCACGCATCGCATCGCCCCCCGACGCGTGGCGGCTCGACCGCGATAATGACCGATGCGCCGCCAACGATGTCTGCATTGCTCGGATGAGTGGCGGCCGAAGGGTCCGTGCGACCGCTAACCCGCCAGGCACTCCCGGCGCCGTACCTGCCTGGCGGGGCACGGGTGCTGAGAGGCGGGATGGAAGTGTCACCGAGCCCTTGCTGGAGGGCGGACTGACCACATTTCCAGCAAGGCATGTTCAAATTCGCACGCAGCCGTACGTTGTATTGGGAATGATATGATTGAATCGCGTTCTGTCGGAGGGCAGTCGTGAAGAAAAACCTGATTGTTCTGATAGCGGGGCTGTTCCTGGCCGCGTGCGTGTCGGTGAACAAGTCCGTGCTCTCGCGTTCGCACGCGCACGAGCCCGTGCCGCTCGAACAGGTGCAGGTCTTTTTTGCTGACGATTCCCTTCCCGCCTATGACCGCGTGGCCATCCTCAATGCGGAAGGCGGCGAAGCGTTCACCAACCGCGGCAAGATCATCGACAAGCTGCGCGAAGAGGCCGGGAAACTCGGGGCGAACGCGATTATCCTCGGTGAGCTGAAAGACCCGGGCACTGGCGAGCGGGTCGCGGCGGCGGTATTCGGCGTCTCCGCCATGCGGAAGGGCAGCGCGATCGCGATCTACGTCCGCGACCCGATCCGGCAATAAATACCTTGATTCCGACACACTGTCGAGCGAATCAATGGCGCAGGGATATCGTATTCGCCTCTGGCCTTAACAGCACTCCGTCGTGAATCAACTACTTCGGATTGCTGGGCTTGGGCGGAATGCGCCGCGCGGGCTGGGGACTCGGTGGAAATCGGCTGCTGTTCCGAGGTGGGCGAATTGAGACTAACTCCCGGCAGAGTCATCGGCACGCTGGCAATCGCGGCTGTTGTAGCTGTCGTCATCATGTCATGGCGCGGGATTGGAGAACGCGAAGTTGAACGAGCTGTCCTTGGCACAGGAATCATAGGGAGCACTCCCGTCGAGGCGCGACAGAAATTGCAGTCGCTAGTACTTCCCGGCGGGCGCAAACTTGAGGTCGGAGCTGCCAAGGCTGATACGCTCATGATCGCGGTGCTTCCGAAGGCATACTGGCGATTCTACCACTGGAACATTTATTCAGTCGTGCGTTTTGACAGCTCTGAGCGCGCTGTTAGTGTTCGCACATACTCATCTGCTGAATCTCCGCTGTGATGTGAAACCGGCGACCCGCTCGCAGGTCTTGTTCCCCAACGGGTCGTATCTGTACGCACTTATCCGCTGGCGGGGTCAAGCTGTGGGTCAGCGGGGGGGGTTCGACATCCCTCAAGTACCGACGGCGCTCCTGCTGGGTGCACCGGGCGGAATCGTCATGAACAAAGCAACCATGTGGATGCCCCACTCAAAACGATCACGACGTATGACGATCATTCGGCTTTGCGCAGCAGGCTTGGTGTGAACGCTTTCATTCGAAGCTGGTCGATGAGACCGCGCGTCTTCGTAGTTTTGATTGCTGCTGTCGTGGCCTGCAGCAGGTCTAATACTAGTGACAGTACTGGTAGCGCCGACCGGCCCGATCGATTGACGCAGGCGCTTCAGGAGCAGGTCTTCAACAGTCGCCAAACTGCTGTACCGGATCCGAAGCAGGTGCGAATCACTAGAGTGGCTTCAAACGCGGTGCCGGACTTGGAGTACCTGGTGGCGGACTACACGCCTGATGATATGTCCGCGCACGCGGTGTTCTTTGTGTTCGGGGCTGCCAGAGGCGGTGATACGGTGGTTGTGTCTCATGCGTCGGACTTGCTTCGTTTCGCGGGGGATTGGCAGCCTGCAAGCGCATCACAAGCGGTGACTGCATGTTCTGAGTTTGCTGTGTGGACGAGCGACCGGAAGCACCCGCGTCGTATGCCAGTGCTCTTCACCGATCGTGCTGGGCTTCGTGATGCGTTTGTTGCGATTGACGATACCGCCGCGGCCGCCAAACTCGAAGCACCTCGTTCACTGCCCGTTAGCGGCGCTGTACGCGTCTGGGTGGTTGAGATAGGCGGTAGTCACCAGTACGAGTGCGTGTTCGCCGGCCGTCCCCAGATTCGTAAGATCGGCAACAATTCAGGCGTGCTACTTCTGAACCCCGGGTCCTGATCAATGTGCGAAAAGAGCCGGCCACCACTGCTACCACGACGCTCTGGGTGGGTACGGCTATTCGAGGAGCCCTGGTCCTCATTTTGGTACTCGTTGGTCCGGCGGCGAAAGCTATCGGGATCCCAGGCGAACGAACTTTTGCTCTACAGAATGACTTGGGAATCCGCGCCATGGGACGGAAGCGGTCCGTGGCGGATTAGAGGACGTCTCGGCTCCTACGAACTGCTTGCACTAGGTCCCATTTCAGATCCACGGCCTTAGCGAGCCGCCGCTTCGACCTACTTCAACTGCTCGAGTAGTGCGCGCATGCGTCTGATCTCCGCGCGCTGATCCGCGTCCACATCGTTGGCGAAGATGAACAGCTCGGGCTCCTGACCGCCGCCGGGCGAAGCGAACAACTCCTCGACCATCACCAGCGCGCCTTCGTGGTGCTTGATCATTCCTTCGACGAAGAGCCGATCGAACTCCGCGCCTTTTGCCTGCTCCAGGCGCGCCATCTCCTCGGGGGTCAGCATGCCGGGCATGGCCTCGTGGCCGGCGTGGTGCGCGTGCGCATCCGTCGCGGGGACTTCCTCGCCGCGGGTGCGCAGCCAACGCTCCATGCGTGCGATTTCGTCCCGTTGCGTCACGGTGATGCGCTCGGCGAGGAGCTTCAGGGCGTCGCGTTCGGTGCGGTCGGGAACGAACGCCGACATGGTAAGCGCCTGCGCATGGTGCCCGATCATCTCCTGCATGAACTGCACGTCCGCAGGCGTGTACCCGCGGCGTATCGTATCCGATTCCGCGTTTGCGGCCTTAGGCGCAGTGACCTCTGATACGCCGGGAGCTTCAGGAGGCAGCATCGTTCCGGCAGAGGAACAGGCCACCAGCACGGGAAAGGCGACCGGCAGAAGACGAATCATGTTCTTCATGGCTCCAGCGTACAGAGCGCGGGCGGAAATCAGCCCGGTTATCGGGTTCTCACCGCATCAACGTAGGATCGTACCCGGCTGGTTGGAAGCCGTGCCGCTGCAACGTACCTTGGATTGTTGCGGGAGCCGGAATATTGGATCGGAGCCGAAATTGCGGGCGTCCCGGCCCGACAACGGCACCTCCTGTGGGAGACTGACCTGAGCGAATGGAGTTTCGATGAACAACCCTGCGATTCCGTTGAAGGAGTTCGACCACGAGATGGCCACCACGCGTCGTCTGCTCGAGCGTGTGCCTGGCGATAAAGCCGAATGGAAGCCGCACGAAAAGTCGTTCGCGCTGGGGCACCTCGCGCAGTTGATCGCGGGGATGCCGGGCTGGATCTCACCCACGCTGCACAAGCCGTTTATCGACCTCGCCGCGGGTGAGGGATACGGCTTTCACCCCACGGAAAAGCTGCTCGAGATGTTCGATGACGGTGTGCAGAGCGCGCGTCAGGCGCTGATGGAAGTGACCGGAGACAAACTCAACGAGAACTGGTCGCTCAAACACGGCGATCATGTGCTGATGACGACGCCGCGAGGTGAAACGGTGCGCATGCACCTGAATCACCTCATCCATCATCGGGGGCAGTTGAGTGTGTACCTCAGGCAGATCGGTGTGCCGTTGCCGCAGATCTACGGCCCCAGCGCCGACGAACGGTGGTGAACGCCGGGCGATCTGCGGCTATTCGCGAATCGCGCGGTACTTCCGAAGCACCTCGAGCGTCTTGTCGATGGGCAGTGCTTCGATCGTGGTGCCGCGATGTCCTTTGACCGTTACGGCCTTGAAGAGCGAATTGTAGATCGCTTCTTCGGTCGCCTCGGCAACGGCCTGGAACAGCGCACTGGCCGGCTCGTTCGGCAGGTCACCGATGTTGCGAACGGCGTTGCCATCGCGACGGCGCACGGATTCAGCGGTCGAGAAGGCGATCACGTAGTCGCCGCTGCCGTTGCTCATCGATGAGCCGGTGCGTGCGAGCCCGGTAAGTGCGCGTTCACCAAGGCGGCGCAGGTTGCGCGCGTCGAGCGGCGCATCGGTTGCGACGATCATCATGATGCTGCCATCGCCCGGATCATCGGGGCGCGCATCGCGACCGGGCTCCGCGTATCGCATGTAGGAGTATCGCCCGAGTTCACGGCCGACGGGCGCGCCGTTGATCGTCAGCACACCGCCGTAGTTGCTCTGCACCAACACACCGACGGTGTAGCCACCGAGTTCCTGCGGGAGCACGCGCGACGATGTGCCGATCCCGCCCTTCCAGCCGAACGCGACCGTCCCGGTGCCCGCGCCAACTGCACCTTCCTGAACCGGGCCATCGGAGGCGGATTCCAGTGCCTGCACGACGTGCTGCGCCGTAATCGGCATGCTGCGGATGTCGTTCAGGCCGCCATCGTTGGTTTCACCGACGACCGGATTGATCGACCTGACGTTCTCCATCTGTGGCTGCGCGAGCAGCCAGTCGACCATCGCGGTCGCGGCCTTCCACACACAAAGCGTGCAGGTCAGCAGCACCGGTGTTTCCAGCTCGCCGAGTTCTTCGACCTGTGTGACACCGATCAGTTTGCCGAAGCCGTTGCCGACCACAATCGCCGCGGGCACACGCTCGCGGAACAGATTGCCGCCGTGCGGACGAACCGCGGTGATACCGGTGCGCACCGAATCGCCGACGATCACGGTCGTGTGTCCGACGCGTACGCCCGCAACGTCGGTAATGGCGTTATGCGTCCCCGGCTGAAAGACACCAACAACAACCCCCGCTTCACGCGCACGCGGGCGTTGCTCCTGGGCGAATGCTGCTACAGGCATGATCAGCACCATGCTGATAGGAATGAGCGTACGAAGCTTCATGCGACACCTCCTGCGTGGCTGCCTGCGGCGAGTCGTCGCACCATCGCCGCCATCTGTGGAATCGGAACACCGGTTGGACAGACCGACGCGCACGCGGAACAGTCCGCACACGCACCTGCATCCGCGGTAACAACTTCTGCACGATCGATCGAGCGCGATGCACCTGCAACAAACGTCCACGCTTCGGCCCACGCATCTGCAGGTGCAGCGCGCAGCTCCGGACAAACGATCGAGCAGAGTCCGCAGTGCACACAGTTCATCGTGTGCGGAAAGCGCGCGCGCTCCTCAGTCGTCAGCGGTCTGTAGCCTTCGGGCTCGACCGTTTCCGTGAATCGACGGTAGTCGCTGCCGCGTGTGAACACGCGCTTCGGCATGCGCACCAGCACGTGCACCGCAAAACGCCAGGCGAGGTTGATCCATGCGAAGATACGGTTCTTCATCGCACCGCTCTTTCACCCGCGCGCCAGCCGTCCTGTGCCGCTTCGCCGAGTCCGAAATTCGCGTCGACGCCGGCCTTTATGGTGCCGGCGAGGAAAACGTTGGTGAAGATCGGCTGATCGGCGTGGTCGATGGGCAGGCCGTGCGCATCGGTGCGAACACCGGCCTGAAGCAGCAGTTGATGCTGGTCGCGCTGCGGTACGGTCAGCGCGAGTGGCATCGTCCGTGTGAATCGCTCGCCGAGGTTGTCGATGAAAACCGGGAGATCCAGCACAGGCTCGACGAAGTCCGGCGTGGCTGCAACACCGCCGCCGAGAAACTTCCCGGTTGCGAGCACGAATTCGCGCGCCTCCACGCGCTGCTCCCCGATCTGCAACGCATTCAGCACACTTCCGCTGCGATGATTGCCGGTCACGCTTCCCGCGAACATCGCAACATTCGCCTCCTGCAGACAGCGCTGCAGTGCAGTATGCAGCCGCCAGCCGGGCACCGAGGGCGGCACGCCAAGCGCTTCGATAATCGATCGATCAACCGCTGATTCGATCGCCTGGTGCGTTACCGTCGAAAACCCGAGCACTGCGGGCAGCACAAACCCGCTGTCGGTGTCGAGCTCACGCAGTGCGGAGATTATCGACGATGGATCGCGGTCGATGTGTGCGGCCAGGCTCACAGGCGACCAGCCGGAGTCCGGTGTGTCGGGCAGAAGCATCTCCGCATGACGCAGCGTCCAACCGGTCGCCTCGGCATAGATGCGGGCGAGGGTCTTCGCATGGAAAGCGGGCAGGCCGACAATCCCGACGATGGTGTCACCGTCGCGAATCCCGCGTGCGTGCGAGCTGGCTGCAAAGTCGAAGCGGCGCAGCGAACCGTCCGGATGTGGCAGCGCGTCGGCCGGTTGGGTTAGCGTATAGCCGGCCTGTTCGAGTGCCGCGATCAACGGCTCCGGCGCCGATCCAATCCAGCCTCCGCAGCCGAGCGCACTCGCGGCAGGACCGCGCGCGATCACTGCGACCGTGACACCGCGACGTCGCGCAGCAAGCGCCGCGGCGACCCCGGCAATGCCCGACCCGACCACGGCAACATCGAACGTTTGCACCATGCGCGCAGAATAGCCGGCCGCAGGGCAAATCGCCAACGTGCTTGCTCGCCAGCGACTCCGGCAGAATATTCCGCGTCGATTCCCCCACAGGTGAGCTTTCATGCGATCGATGCGGACCGGTGTCGTGCTCCTTGCGCTGGGCATGTTGGTGCCCGGCTGTACTTCCGACGCGCGCGAGAAGAGCGCGGGCAACACCCTCGTTGTCGCAGCCGCATCGGAGCTGCAGCCGCTGAATCCGCTCGTCGTTACCGAAGCAAACACGAACCAGTTGATCCTGCACGCGTTGTTCGTTCCGCTGGTCCGGTTCGACGAGGCGCTGAACTTCGTCCCCGCGGGCGCAGAGTCATGGCAGCTCGAGGGCGACACGGCGCTCACGCTGCGGCTGCGACGCGACCTGCGCTGGCACGATGGTGTGCCGACCAGCGCGCACGACGTCGTGTTCACGTTCGAGCGGATGATGGACGAGTCGACCGGCTTCCCGTATGCCTGGCTGTTCGACGGCTGGCAGAGAGCCGAAGCGATCGACTCGTTCACGGTGCGACTGACCGGTCACGCCCCGCACGAGCCGCTACTCGGCTGGGCGCTGACCGCGATCGTCCCGAAGCACCTGCTCGACAGCATCTCGCCGGACCGCCTGCGCGAAGCCGCGTTCGGATTGCAACCGGTCGGCAACGGTCCGTTCCGGTTCGTCAGCCATCAGACCAATTCGCAGTGGGTATTCGAGGCGAATCCTGACTTCCCGGCTGCGCTGGGCGGCCCGCCGCAGGTGAACCGGCTGGTCTGGCGAATCATCCCGGACAACGCTGCGCAGCTCGCGGAGCTGGAAGCCGGCACGATCCACATCGCGCTCGCGCCGCGCGCCGAACAGGCGAAACAGCTCGATGCGCGGGCGCAGTTCAGCGCCGTCATCTCGCCATCGGCGCGCTACCTCGTGATCGGCTGGAACAACAAACGCCCCAAACTTCGTGACGCACGTGTACGACGCGCCCTCGCCCATGCACTCGATCGGAGCGAGATGCTCGCAGTCCTTCGTGCAGGGTACGGACAGATCGCCGCGACACCGATCGCGCCGTTCCACGCCATGTACGACAGCTCCGTCGCTGCTGTGGAATTCGATACCGCACGCGCAAAGGCGCTGCTGGTGGAAGCCGGACTCCGCGATCGGGATGGCGATGGGTTCGTCGAGGATCGGAACGGTGGAAAATGGAGTGTCGAACTCAAGCTGCCTGCGGGCAACCAGTTCAACGCCGATGTCGCCGAGATGATCCGTGCAGACCTGCAGGCGATCGGCGTGCGCGCCACAACCCGCGCAACCGAATTCGCAACCCTGATCCAGGACATCAGCACGCCGCAGCGGAACTTCGACGCCGTGCTGATCGGATTCGAAGCCGACCTGCTCCCCGACCTGCGCGAGACTTTCCACTCGCGCTACATCGATGGACCGATGCAGATGGCGTCGTATTCCAACCCGCAGCTCGATGCGTTGCTCGACAGCATCGCGAACACACGCGATCGCGCGCAGCAGCATGCGCTCTGGTCGCGCACGCAGACGATCCTGCGCGATGAGCAGCCTTGGACCATGCTCTGGTTCTCGCCCAACATCACCGTCGCGCGGGAGAATGTACAGAACTTCGCGCCCGATATTCGCGGACTGCTGGTGAATGTTACGGAGTGGAAGCTGAAGTGAATCGATCGGAGGAGTGTTTCAGGCGCTGATCGCCGCGCCTGAGACACTTCGGTTGCGCAGCGCAGAAACGGTCGGCTGCTGTTCGTTCAGCAGGCGGCAGAACAATTCGAACAGGTTGGGATCAAGCAGCTTACCGGAATCGCGCTGCATGATGCGCAGCGCCTCTTCACGCGACAGAGCAGGGCGGTAGCTGCGCGCCGTGGTCAGCGCGTCGAATACGTCGGCCACACACAACACCCGCGCAGTCAGCGGAATGTCCTCGCCCCTGAGCTGATCCGGATAGCCCGTGCCGTCCCAGCGCTCGTGATGATTGCGCACGATCGGCCGGATGTCCCACGGGAAGTTCAGCTCCGCGACGATCTCATCCCCCGCGACCGCGTGTCGCTTCATCGACTCCCAATCTTCCGGCGTGAGCTTGCCCGGCTTGTTCAGGATCTCGGCCGGGACTTCGGTCTTGCCGACATCGTGGAGGAAGGCGCCCATTCGGAACCAGGTCAGATCGCGGCCGGAGATCCCGACTTCCGCCGCCAGCATGCACGCGTAATTCGCGACCCGCTCGCAGTGACCCGCCGTGTAGCGGTCCTTCGATTCGATCGACTCCGCCCACTGCTGCATCACACGCAGGTAGGTCTCCTCGAGTCGATCCATCCGCGACTCGAGGTCCATCAACTGCGCGTTCGCGTGCATTTCCCGGAATAGCTGATGCGCCCGGTTCAGCCGCTGCAGTGCGGCCCGGTTCTCCCCCGCGTCCAGCTCCAGCAGCGCCCATTCCGACTGCGCTTCCGCTTCCAGCAGACGGTCTTCCATTGCAAGCGCTATGTCGATTGCCTGCTCGAAGTGGGCAGAAGCAAGTCCCGGCCGTCCCATCCGCCGATAGAGCTGCCCGTATACTTTGTACGTCTCGCCCAGCGCGTTCTGGATGTCCGCCTGACTGAAAATTTCGAATGCACGATCACAGCAGTCGCGAGCCTGACCAAGCTGCGCAAACTTCAGGAACATCTCTGCCCGGTTCAATTCAACTGTACCAAGGAGTTCGGAATCCCGCAGGTGATCGGCAAGTTCGAAGGCTTCATCGAAGGATCGGCCAGCATTGTCCCAGTCTCTCAGGTCCGTGTAGGCCATACCGAGATTGTTGAGGGACCATACGGTGGCCATCTGATCGCCAAGGGCGCGGAATTTTGTGAGAGCCGAGTGGTAGCTACAGATGGCAACGTTGAAGTCCCCGCGTATGTTTGCCAACGTGCCGGCGTTTTGATCGATAATCGCTGCGAGGCGCTGATCGCGCGCTGCCTCTGCCAAATCATGGGCATTCCCGTACAGCGTTGCCGCTTCCTCCATATTCCCGCGGAGCTGTGCAATAATTGCCTGGCAGTTGATCGCGCTTGCGACATGACCAATTTCGCTGGCGGCCTCGGCAATGGCCCGGCTCGTTTCATATGCTTCGAGCGCGAGCTCGAGCTCGCCACGGTACCGGCGCACTCGACCAATCCAACGGAAAAGCTCCGCGGCATGTACCGCAGAGCCCTCTTTTCCAAGGAGCCGGAAAGCGGATTCGTAAGCAGTAAGCGCTTCCTCGAAGTCCGCTGCACGTTCCGCCTTTTCACCCGCTGCGATCCAATCCGCCAAACTGAGCGAACAATCTTGCTGCAGCACGGGCCTAATTCTGTCCCAAACAGTAACGGGAGAAGTGGTTGAGCTTCGCGCTCGCGGTCTTGTTGACCGTGTCGACGGTGGTCGGGAGGACCTCCGACCGCGAACCGTTCAGATGAACGATGACCAGCCGACTGGGGTCCGTAATGCTCGTGTTGTTGGCATACGACAGCGTGAGCGTCACCTGCTTCGAGAAGCCGCGCTCGCCCACATCGATCAGCCGACCGAGCAGCCACGCCACCGCGGAGAGATCGACCGTGATGTGTCCATCGGTGATCGCGGTCATCGTGAACAGCGTGGGCAGGCTCACGGCACCGGCCGGCACCACAATCGAGTGACCGTTCAGCGAGATCGAACCGCCGGCAGGCCCGATGATCTTCGTTGCGGCCAGGTTGCCGAGCGTGAGCGACAGCGGATCGGTAACGAGCTGGAAGGGCGAACTCGATCCGGTCAGCCCGTTCAGCAGGTTGCCAATCAGCCCGGCCTGCGGATCGGCCGGGATCTCGGGCGCAACCGGACCACGATCACAGCTCGTCGTCGCCAGCGCGACAACAATCGCCAGCTTCGCCGACCACTTGAACCAGCGGCGGTTCATGAGAAAGACCTCGTACCAGGGGGAGTGGAATTTTCAGCGTGTCTTGCGCGGGTACGCAGAATTCGGACCATTTCCGGGCTCCCGCAACCCATCTGGCTGGCTGTCAACAGCTTGCATACAATCGCACGAAGATCGGCAGGTTCCTGATTTTCAGTAAAATCTTCTGGGGTCCTGATACATTTTGCACGAAAGTCGGAGAGCACAGGCCTTTTTCCGCCAAAGGACCGGCCCGTCCCGTTCCTCGGTGAATTGGCCGCGGCCGACAACCGCAGCCGGGGAGCTGCGCCTGCAGGCCGACAAGGATCGTTTCGTCACCCGACGCGTGGCGGAATGACAATCCTGACGACCGGCCCGCCGCTAGCGACGGCAGGCCGGGTCAGATGCCTGGCGTCCAAACAGTCTCGCAGACCGCTGGCCCGCCAGGCATGTCCGGAGGCGGCCTTGCGTGTCGGCGGGATGGCGCGGACCGGGGCCGGAGACTCGGATGTACGGCAGGTGAACATGCCGACGCTGGAACGGTCGGGGCGGGGGTGGCTCAACTTGACCCGCGGCGCCGCGGATGATAGTGTCCCGAGCTACTGCCATTGAGCGGCAGTAGTTCCTACAGTTCCAGTCGTTGATAGAGAGAAACGCATGGCGCCTCGTCCGGCCCGCACGCTGAGTCGCTGGTCGAAGTGGTTGCCTGTGGTGCTGCTGGCTGCCTGTGGCGGCGAGTATCCGCAGACGACCTTCGAACCCGTCAGCGAGTTTGGTCGCGTAATCAACTCGCTGTTTACCAACACGTTCTGGTGGACCATCGGCATTCTCGTTCTGGTCGAGGTGCTGATTCTGGTTTTCGTCTATCGGTACCGGGAGCGTCCCGGGCAGCCGCATCCGAAGCCGATCCACGGCAACGTCAAGCTCGAATTCCTGTGGACGGTGATCCCTGCGATCATCGTGCTCTTCCTTGCGATACCGACAATCCAGGTTGTGTTCGAGACCCAGCGTCCGGCGCCGGAAGATGCGCTGACGGTGGAAGTCATTGGGCATCAGTGGTGGTGGGAGTATCGCTATCCTGAGTACGGTGTTCGTACGGCGAACGAAGTAGTCCTGCCGCAGGGTCGACCCATCAACCTGAAGATGCACTCGGCGGACGTGATCCACAGCTTCTGGGTGCCGCGCATCGGGGGCAAGCGCGATGTGAATCCGCAGCCGCGTCCGCGCGAGGGCGAGCCGACGCGTTCGAACCACATCGTGTTCACGCTCGATACGACCGGCTACTTCCTGGGGCAGTGCGCGGAGTTCTGCGGTGCGTCGCACGCGATCATGCGCACGGCGGTGGTCTCGAAGACGCCGGCGGAGTTCGAGGAGTGGATTGCCTCGATGGGTGGTTCGGCGCAGGCCGCACTGCCGGCGACGCCGCCCGCGGACACGCTGACCGTGACGGACACGGTGGGTGCACCGGCAGCGGTAGCGGTTGCGCCGCAGCCCGCAGCCACGGCGCCGCAGTCGCTGACGCCGGAGGAAGAGCGCGGCAAGCAGTTGTTCACCGGCCGGGTCTGTATTGCCTGTCATACGGTGAAGGGCACGACGGCCGCGGGCCAGCTTGGTCCGGACCTGACGCGCTTTGGATCGCGCCGGTATGTCGGTGCGGGGGCGCGGCCGAATACGCTCGAGAACGTGGTTGCCTGGATCACGGATCCGCAGTCGGTGAAGCCGGGTGCGTTGATGCCGGGAGCCCACACGCCGGGTGGCGGGATGGCGCCGACCAATCTGAGCGATGAGGAAGTTCGCGCCATCGCTGCGTACCTGTTGAGCCTGAAGTAGCGGCGGAGAATATGGCAACGATCGAAGCATACGCCGGGCATCACGCGCCGGCGAAAAAGAAATACACCGGTCTGATGGACTGGGTGACGACCGTCGACCACAAGAAGATCGGTCTGATGTACGCCGCCGGGGCATTGTTCTTCATGCTCGTTGGCGGGCTCGAGGCGCTCCTGATCCGCATCCAGTTGGCGAAGCCGGAGAACGATTTCCTCAGCGCAGAGGTTTACAACCAGCTCTTCACGATGCACGGCACGACCATGGTGTTCCTGGTCGGCATGCCGGTCGCCGTGGCGCTGTTCAACTACATCGTCCCGCTCCAGATCGGTGCCCGTGACGTCGCGTTCCCGCGGCTGAACGCGCTCTCATTCTGGATCTACATATTTGGCGCGATCTTCATGAACCTCAGCTTCTTCATCGGCCAGGCGCCGAATGGAGGCTGGTTCGGGTACGCCAACCTGTCGTCGCGTCAGTTCTCGCCGGGCCTCAACATGGACTTCTGGGGGCTCGGATTGCAGGCGCTGGGTGCGGCCTCGATCATGGGCGGCATCAACTTCATCACGACGATCATCAACCTGCGTGCGCCGGGGATGCGGCTCATGCGGATGCCGCTGTTCACGTGGATGGCGTTCTTCACGAGCTTCCTCCTGATCACGGCACTGCCGGTGTTCGCGGTTGCGCTGTTCCTGATAACATTCGACCGCTGGTGGGGAACGGTCTTCTTCAACACGGCCGCGGGCGGCGACCCGATCGTCTGGCAGCACCTCTTCTGGATGTTCGGCCACCCCGAAGTCTACATCCTGATCCTGCCGGCGTTCGGTATCGTCAGCGAAATCATCCCGACCTTCTCGAAGAAGCCGCTCTTCGGCTACGCCGTGATGGTGTATTCGGCGGCGCTGATCGCGCTGATCGGCTGGGGCGTGTGGTCGCACCACATGTTCGCGACCGGGCTGGGCCCGATTGCCGACTCGTTCTTCACGATCGCGACCATGATCATCGCGATTCCGACAGGCGTGAAGATCTTCAACTGGCTGGCCACGATGTGGGGCGGTGCGCTCCGCTTCACCACGGCGATGCTGTACGCGATCGGCATGCTCGCGACCTTCACGATTGGCGGGATCTCGGGTGTGATGCACGCGACCTCGCCGCACAACCTGCAGCAGACCGATACGTACTTCGTGATCGCACACTTCCACTATGTGCTGATCGGCGGGTTGATCTTCGCGGTCTTCGGCAGCTTCTTCTACTGGTTCCCGAAGGTCACGGGCCGGCTGATGGATGAGAAGCTCGGCAAGCTCGGCTTCTGGGTCTTCTTCATCGGCTTCAACCTGACGTTCATGCCGATGCACTGGACCGGGCTGCTCGGCATGCCGCGCCGCATCTTCACGTATTCGGCGGAAATGAACCTCGCGACGCTGAACATGCTGAGCACGATCGGCGCGTTCGTTCAGGCGATCGCGATCGTCATGCTGTTCTGGAACCTGATCCGAAGCGCCAAACATGGTGAAGTCGCGGGCCCGAACCCGTGGGGCTCGGCGACGCTGGAGTGGGCGACAACCTCGCCGCCGGCGGAGCACAACTTCAACCGGATCCCGACCGTGCACAGCCGTGAACCGCTGTGGGTCGAGGCTGAGGCCATTGAAGACGCGGCACGTGGTACTCCCGAACACTTCCACATGCCCCCGCCGTCGTACTGGCCGATTTTTACCGGCTTCGGTGTCGTGCTCACCTGCGCGCTGTTCATGACGGGTGCATGGTGGGCGCCGCTGGTTGGCCTGGTTTGGACTGCACTCGGCGTCGTCAACTGGGCGTTCGAGCCGACGGAATAAGGAGAGACAACCCTTGGCGCAACACGTAGCACATCCACCGACAGCAACCGGGCTGGACACGTACAAGCTCGGTTTCTGGGTGTTCCTCGGGTCGGAAACCCTGTTTTTCGGGGGCCTGATCTCGACGTACATGGTTTACAAGGGCGAGAGCATCACGGGCCCGTACCCGCACGAGATTCTCGACATCCCGCTGACCTCGATCAGCACGTTCGTGCTGCTGATGAGTTCGCTGGCGATGGTGCTTGCACTCGACTTCACCCAGCGTGGCAACCGGAAGGGTTCACTCTTCTGGATCATGATGACGGCAGTGATGGGTTCCATCTTCCTGGCTTTCCAGGCATACGAGTTCACGCACTTCTATCACAACGGGCTCACGCTGCAGACAAACCTGTTCGGCTCGACGTTCTTCGTCATGACCGGCTTCCACGGCGCACACGTCACGATCGGTGTGGTCTGGCTGCTGATGCTCTGGTGGGAAGCGTGGCGTGGGAAGCTTCCACCGAGCCGCGCGGGAACGCTTGAAGTTGCCGGGTTGTACTGGCACTTCGTCGATATCGTCTGGATCGTGATCTTCACACTGATCTACCTGATGATGTAGGAGAGCAGGAATGGCGCAATACAATGAGCACGGTCAGGCGAACGTGCACGGCGCGATCACGATGGGCCACGGTGAGGGCGAGGCCGGGGCTTCACACCCGACGTGGAAATTCTATGTGATGATCGGCGTGATCCTGTGCATAATCACCGGGATCGAGGTGGCGATCTTCTACATCCCGCAGCTCGAGAGCGTGCTGGTCCCGACGCTGCTCGCACTGTCGGCCGCGAAGTTTGTGATCGTGGTTATGTTCTACATGCATCTGAGATTCGACAACGCCATCTTCAGTCGTGTGTTCTTCGCACCGATGCTGCTGGCTGCGGTTGTCGTGATCGGGATGATCATTCTGTTCAAGGCGATCCCCTGGGGAGTGCCGAATTGATGAACTCTGCCGCGCGTCGCGCAACCTGCGACGCGCGGCAGGAACGATGGTGCTGGACATGACAAACCTTCCGATCCTCGCCATGCTGCACCCCGGTGATGGCGATTTCTCCTGGACGAGCTTTTCCGTCCATCCCAGTGTACTCATCGGCTGTTCGATTATGCTGGGACTCTACTTCTACGGAATCGGTCCGCTCCGGAAGAAGATGGGCTGGACCGAGCGGGCGACCGGCACGCAGGTCGCCTGCTTCACCGCAGGCGTTCTGATCATGTTCGGCGCGCTGAACGGGCCGATTCACGATCTTTCCGACTACTACCTGTTCAGCGCACACATGGTGCAGCATCTGCTGCTGACGCTGATCATGGCGCCGCTGCTACTGGTCGGGCTGCCGGCGTTCCTGGTACGGCCACTGCTGAAGTACCGAGCCGTGTACGCGACCGCGCGTGCACTTACGTCGCCGATCGTCGGGTTTGCTGTCTACAATGCGGTCATGGTCGGCTGGCACCTTCCGCAGTTCTACAACTGGGCGCTGGAAGACCATAATGTGCATATCGTGCAGCACCTGATGTTCATCGCGTCTGCCGTCATGGTGTGGTGGCCGGTGGCGGATCCGGTGCCGGAGCTTTCCCGCTTCCCGACGCCAATGCGCATGCTGTTCCTGTTCGCGCTCGGGATCCCGATGGCGGTGATCTCCGCCCTGATCACCCTGGCTGCGGCTCCGCTCTACACCTTCTACGAAGCCGCTCCACGCGTTTTCGAGGGCATCAGCGCACTCGACGACCAGCAGATCGGCGGGCTGATCATGTGGGTCCCGGGCATGATGGTCTACTGGGCCGCAATTACGATCATCTTCTTCCGCTGGAGTCGCGGCGAAGCGCGCGAGGATGCGAGAGAGCAGCAGGTCGTCGGCTCGACCGCCTGAGTCGCGCGCCAGCAGATCGAACCTGAAGGCCGGGCACCCCACATGTCCGGCCTTTGTTGTTCCCCGTCTGGCGGAATCACCAATTCCATCCAACATTGCATACATACCTTTCCATCGACGCGCGCACATTGAAACCCGGGATCAGAGTGTATGAGCAATCGTCGTGATTTCCTCCGGACCGTAGCAGCCGCGGGCGCGGCGATCACCGTCGGGCGCGACCGTGCGCTGGGCGAGTTGTTGCAGCCGCGCAGTTCGGCGAAGCTGAAGATCCTGTTCCTGGGCGGGACCGGCTTCCTCGGCCCGCACCATGTGAACGCCGCACTTGCTCGCGGCCACGAGGTTTCCGTGTTCAATCGCGGGCGCAGCGGCAAGGGCATGTTCGGCAGCAAGGTCGAAGAACTGGTCGGGGACCGTGCGACCGACCTGAGCGCGCTGCGCGGTCGCAAATGGGACGTCGTCATCGACGAATCGGCTTCGCGCAGCGATGCCCCGGAATGGGTGAAGCTGTCCGCCGAGCTGCTCAGGGATTCGGTCCAGCAGTACCTCTTCATCTCGACGCGGTCGGTTTACCACGACTTGAGCAAGGTCCCGATGGATTCGAATGCGCCGGTGATCACACTCGAGAACCGGCCGCTCGCGGAGGGCACCCCACTCACGTACGGTCACGCGAAGGCGTATGCGGAAAAGGAAGCACACAAGGCGATGCCCGGCCGGGTGACCGTGGTTCGTCCCGGCCTGATCGTTGGCCCGGGAGATGATACCGACCGGTTCACCTACTGGCCGGTAAAGCTCGCCGCGGGCGGCGAGGTGCTGGCGCCGGGCGACGGTACGGACCGCGTCCAGATCATCGATGTCCGCGACCTCGCCGAGTTCTCGATTACCCTATCGGAGAGTCGCACGTTTGGTGTGTTCAACGGCATCGGGCCGGACCGCGGCACACCGTTCCGGGAGTTCCTGGAGCAGGTGCGCAAGGGCGTAGGTGGAAACCCGCGACTCACCTGGGTTGACACCGACTTCCTGCTCGGCCAGAAGGTTCGGCCGTACGCCGACCTCCCGGTCTGGCAGGTCGCGCGCGGCCGCACCACCGGATTCGCCCAGTTCGACCTCACGCCTGAACTGAAGGCGGGCCTGAAGGTCCGGCGCATGGAGGTCACGGCGCGGGACACGATCGATTGGTGGCGCACGCTTCCGGCCGATCGACAGGTCCTCAAGGCCGGCATGAAGCCGGAGCGCGAGAAGGAGTTGCTGGCGCTCTGGAAAAGCCAGGCCCGCGGCTGACGAATCGCAGGCGCGTTCTCGAGTTCCGACTCGATTGCGCGCCGGCTTGCAGTTCTACCGACCGCAGGGAATTCAGCTAAGGCGATTCTGATCCCTGCAGCGGCGAAACATTGAAAGGCGCGGCGCGAAGGTCGCGCCTTTCGTGCCGTTCATCGGCGGCACTCGCTTCCGGGCGGCACCTCCAGAAGAAGCCGGATGAATGTGAGAACCCGGTCCGATCCGGAGTGTACTTCGCGCAGCATCAACCAACCCGAATTTTTCGACCAAAACAACGATGTCGACGCCGATGGTACGTGCGATCCTCATGTTGATCGCATCGAACGTGTTCATGACGTTTGCCTGGTACGCACACCTGCGCGAGTTGAACGACCGCAGGTGGATTATCGCGGCGCTCGTCAGTTGGGGCATCGCGCTGTTCGAGTACCTGATCCAGGTGCCGGCCAATCGCATCGGCTACACCGTGCTTTCGCTCGGGCAGCTCAAAATCCTCCAGGAAGTGATCACCCTCTCTGTATTCGTGCCGTTCGCGGTGTGGTACATGAAGGAGCCGCTGAAGCTGGATTATCTATGGGCGGGTTTCTGTCTGATGGGTGCGGTGTTCTTCATCTTTCGCGCACGCTGAAGAGCTCGCGTATGTGAAAACCGGCGACACCCCAGGGCGCCGCCGGTTTGAACACCGATGCTCCGTAGCAGCAGATCGACCGCGAATCAGGCGTGCCGATGAACCGGCCGATAGCCGAACTCCTCGTCCTCGAGCGGCTCGGAGAACGACGCCCGGAGCACGGGGTGTTTCCGCCAGAAGTAGGCGCCCATCGCAAACGCAGCGAGCAGGTTGCCGATCAGGATCTCGACCCAGCTTATGGCGTCGAGCAGCCACAGCGCCACAATCGCGATCAGCCCGAAGAAGAAGACCTCGAGGGTCACGAAGAGGAGCACGAGTCCGAGCAGGATCGGCGGGTACCGTTCCGCGCGCGTGACCAGCGGCGCCGCGATGAAGCCGGCGCCCATGAACGCGGCGAAGTGTACGAGCGTGTAGCCGATCACAGTGCTGGCGGATACGTCGACTTCGTTCACCCCGCGTGCGCCCTGCAGCAGCGCGGAACCGAGTGCCGCGGGCGTGAACAGCAGTTGCCCCTGCACCAGATCCACAACCAGGAACCAGAGTGCCACCGCGCCGGCGGCCAGCAGTCCCGAGGCGAGGCTTTCGCGGAGCGTACGATGCGTGCGCAGAACTTCGCGCCAGCTTGCATTGGGAACGGGTTCGGTCAGGTGCAGATAGCCGAGCACACAGATGCCAGCCATCAGGTTGCCGATCAGTACCTGCGGCCAGCCGAGCTCGCGAACCACATCGATCCCGGTGATCGCGACGCTCGCGTAGAAGACCACGTCGAAAAGCAGGAAGCCGAGGACGACCCCGAGGAGGAAATGTGCGGTGACGTGCAGCTTCTCCAGCAGCCAGGCGCAGGCGATCCCGACCAGTGCGAACGCGGCGAAGTGTACGACCGTGTACCCGCCAATCAGCGCCAGGCTGGTCGGCCCCTCGTGTTGACCTACCAGCGCACCGGCGACCAGTCCCGGAGTCGCCAGCATTTCGCCGTTCAACGCATCGATGGTGAGAAACCAGAGCGCGAGCGCCGCACCTCCGATCAGGCCGGCCGTTATCCCGCGCTTCACAACCGCTCGTTCAGCCACAGTACCTCCGAGGTTCAGGTTCGCTCCTGCTGGACGCTACTGGTGCTGCCTGCTGCAAGAAGGGGCCCGCTTTTCCGTCAGTCTCCTGCCGCGAAAATCGGTTCCGCGGCGCGGCCGTAGCCGGGTTCCGCTTCGGCTGCGGCGCCCGGGCGGATCTGGACCGCGCAGTACTTGAACTCCGGGATCTTGCCGAACGGGTCGAGCGCCGGGTTGGTGAGCAGGTTGGCGGCGGCCTCGACGAATGCGAACGGGATGAAGACGGCGCCGCGCGGCACACCCGGGTCGCGACGGGCCTGCAGGCTGACGATGCCGCGGCGCGACTGGACCGTCGTCATCGAGCCCGGTGTGATCCCGAGCTTGACCATGTCGTCGGGGTGCATGGCGACGGTCGGTACAGGCTCGAGCGCATCGAGCACATTGGCGCGACGGGTCATGGCGCCGGTGTGCCAGTGCTCCAGCAGACGGCCGGTGATGAGCACGAACGGGTACTCGGCATCGGGCACTTCGGCCGCGCTCGTGAAGTCCGCCGGGACGAGCTTCGCGCGGCCATCCGCAGTAGGGAACCGCTCGGTGAAGATCACCTCGCTGCCCGGGTCACCCTCGTTCACACACGGGTAGGTGACCGCACTTTCGCGTTCGAGGCGTTCCCACGTAATGCCCGCGCAACTCGGCACGGCCTGGCGGATCTCCTCCCAGACATCGGCGGGGCCGCTGTAGTTCCAGTCGAGTCCGAGCCGGCGCGCCAGTTCCTGGATCAGCTCGAGGTCCTGGCGGACTTCGCCGGGCAGGTCGAGCGCGGTGCGGCCTAGCTGTACGCGACGATCGGTGTTGGTGAACGTGCCGGTCTTCTCCGGGAAAGCCGAAGCGGGCAGGATGACATCGGCGAACGATGCGGTCTCGGTCAGGAATATGTCCTGCACGACCAGCCAGTCGAGTGCGGCCATGGCCTCGCGTGCGTGCGCAACATCGGGGTCCGACATCGCGGGGTTCTCGCCCATGATGTACATGCCGCGGACCTGACCCGCTTTCGCCGCGTTCATGATCTCGACGACCGTGAGTCCGCGCTTCGGATCGAGCTCGGTATTCCACAGTCGTTCGAAGTCGGCGCGCGCCTGTGGATCCTCGACGGAGCGGTAGTCGGGATAGAACATGGGGATCAGTCCCATGTCCGATGCGCCCTGCACGTTGTTCTGCCCGCGCAGCGGGTGCAGCCCGGTACCGCGCCGGCCGATCTGGCCGGTGATCAGCGCGAGCGCGATCAGGCAGCGTGAATTGTCCGTGCCGTGTACGTGCTGCGAGACACCCATGCCCCAGAAGATCATCGAGCCACCCGAGGTTGCGTACAGGCGCGCGGCTTCGCGGATGGTCTGTGCGTCGATCCCGCAGACCGGCGCCATCGCTTCCGGCGTGTACTTCTCGACGCGCTTCTTCAGCTCATCGAAGCCGGTGGTTCGTTTTGCGATGAACTCGTCGTCGGTCAGCCCTTCGAAGATGATCGTGTGGATCATCGCATTGAGCAGCGCGACGTCGGTACTGGGACGGAACTGCAGCATGTGTGTGGCGAGTCGCGAGAGTTCGGTGCGGCGCGGATCCATCAGGATCAGCTTCGCACCCCGCTCGATCGCGTTTTTCATGAACGTCGCCGCGACCGGATGGTTCACGGTCGGATTCGATCCGATCACGATGAACACATCGGCGTACTGCACATCGGAAACCGGATTCGATACGGCGCCCGAATTCACACCCTCCATGAGCGCAGCTACCGACGATGCGTGACACAGTCGCGTGCAATGGTCGACGTTGTTCGTATGGAACGCGGTGCGGATCAGCTTCTGGAAGAGATACGCTTCTTCGTTGCTCCCCTTCGCGGAGCCGAACCCGCTCATCGCCGAGGGCCCGCTTTCCTCGTAGATGCGCCGAAGCCCGCCAGCCGCGGCTTCGAGGGCTTCCTCCCAGGTCGCCTCGCGGAAGACGTCCCACGGATTGGCCGGGTCGACCAGCACGTTTGGATCCTTCTTTACGCCTTCGCGCCGGATCAGCGGTTTGCGCAGCCGCTGCGGGTGATGCACGTAGTCGAAGCCGAAGCGACCCTTCACGCAGAGCCGGCCGTGGTTGGCCGGGCCATCGCGCCCAATCACGCGCAGCACGCGATTGTCGCGGATCTGGTACGTCGTCTGGCAGCCGACGCCGCAGTACGGACACAGCGAGTCGACACTCTTCTGGCTCTCGGTCCAGCCTGCGGCCGGCACCTGCGCGATCGGCTCCGGTGCGGCCTGAACGCGCAGGCTGTCATCCGGAAAGTGTTCGACGATGTTCGCGAAGATCGGCACGGTGCGGTGCGCGCCATTTCCGTTGCCGCTGCCGTTTCCATTGAAGGCGGACGGCTGCAGCGCGGGCAGCAGCGCGCCGGTCGGGCACGCCTGCACACATTCACCGCAGCCGACGCATGTGCTCTCACCCATCGGGTCGTCGATGTCGAACACGGGGAACGCGTTGGCACCACGCCCCGCGTAGCCGATCACATCGTTGACCTGCACTTCGCGACACGCGCGCACACAGCGCGTACACTGGATGCACGCGTCGAGGCGCACTTCAATTCCCGGGTGCGAGAAGTCCGGTGCGGGCTGCTGCCTCGCCTCGAAGCGCGGCGCACCGATTGCCAGTTCCTGCGCCCATAGCGTGAGCTCGGAGTCGGGACGATGCGGGACCTGCGGCGTATCGGCGAGGAGCAGCTCGAGCACCATCTTCTGCGAGTGGCGCGCGCGTTCGCTGGCGGCCTGCACTTCCATTCCCGCAGTCGGCGCACGGCAGCAGGAAGGCGCGAGCACGCGCTCGCCCTTGATCTCGACGACGCACGCGCGGCAGTTGCCGTCCGCCCGCATACCCTCCGTGTAGCAGAGGTGCGGGATGCGGACGCCGTGACGTTCCGCGGCCTGGAGGATCGTTTCGCCGGGCAGCGCGTCGATCTCCACCCCGTCCAGCGTGAAGGTGATCGTCTCGCTCTGTTTGACGGGAGCAATCATGCCTCGAGCTCCTGCGGAAAGAATTCGCTGACGCAACGGACCGGATTGGGTGCGGCCTGACCGAGCCCGCAGATCGACGCATCGGCCATCGCGGTGCCGAGCTCGTTCAGCAGCGGCAGATTCCACTTCGGCTGTGACAGCAATTGCACGGACTTGGCTGTGCCCGCACGACACGGAGTGCATTTGCCGCACGACTCGTGCGCGAAGAACTGCATGAGATTCAGCGCCGCATCCTTTGCACTATCCCTGTGGCCGAGCACGACAATCGCCGCGGAGCCGATGAAGCAGCCGTATTTCGCGAGCACATCGAAGTCGAGCGGCGCATCGCCGAGCGATGCGGGCAGGATCCCGCCGGACGCACCGCCCGGCAGAAATGCGTAGAACTCGTGGCCTTCGGCCATGCCGCCGGCCAGGTCGATGAGTTCGCGGATGGTTGTGCCGTTCGGTGCGTGGTACACACCTGGTTTTGCGACACGTCCACTGACCGAGAAAAGTCGGCCACCGCGGTGTCCTTCTTTTCCGCGTTCGGAGAAAGCCTCTCCGCCCTGCTCCAGGATGTCGCGCAGCCAGTACATCGTCTCGACGTTCTGCACGAGTGTCGGTCGGCCGAATACACCGTTCTGCGCCGGGAAGGGCGGACGAAGTCGCGGCTCACCGCGTTTGCCTTCGATCGACTCGATCAGTGCGGTCTCTTCGCCGCAGATGTACGCACCCCCGCCGCGCCGCATATGGATCACCGGGAGCGGGCAGGGCGGATCGGCCGCGAGTGCAGCGAGTTCCGTCTCGAGAATGGCGCGAATACCCGCGTACTCGTCGCGCAGGTAGATGAAGATCTCGGAGGCATCGACGATCCACGCCGAGATCAACAGCCCTTCGATGATGCGGTGCGGATCGGTCTCGAGCAGCACACGATCCTTGAAGGTGCCGGGCTCGCCTTCATCCGCGTTGAGCACGGCGTAGCGCGGCGCCGGTTCGGCACGTACGAACCGCCATTTGCGATTGGTCGGGAAACCGGCACCGCCGAGTCCGCGCAGGCCGCTCTGTTCGACGGCCGTGATCACATCCTCGACCGGGCGTGCGCCGCTGACACATTCACGGAGCAGCGCGTAACCGCCAGCGGCGCGGTAGTCGTGGTAATTCGTGTAGTCGCCGGCCAGCGCCTTCGTCTGATCGGCGAGCACGGCTTCTTCGACGGTGGCGGTGCTGGCGCGCGCGATCGGGTTGGTGCCGACAACCGCGACCGGCGCGGCATCACAGCGGCCGACACACGGCGCGGCGATCACGCGCACATTCGAACCGAGCCGACTCGACAGTTCCTGCAGCAACTGGTTGCTGCCGGCCAGATGGCACGAGATCGATTCGCATACACGAATGGTCAGCGGCGGCGGTGGTGCTTCGCCTTCCCTGACGATGTCGAAGTGGTGGTAGAAGGAGGCGACCTCGAATACTTCGGTCGGCGTGAGTCGCATCTCGGATGCGAGTGCGGTCATGTGCGCGACGGTCAGGCAGCCGAATCGATCCTGCAGTCGATGCAGATGCTCGATCAGCAGATCGCGCCGACGCGGTGCATCGCCGAGCAACTCGACAACTTCCGCATGCGCACGCGGATCGACCTGCCGCCCCTTCGGTGCAGGGCGGAGCCTGAGTCCGCCGCCCCCCTTCTTCTTCGCCATATCGAATCCGGCTACGGGTTAACCCAGCACGTCGAGGCAGTCGCCGATGCTGCCGGCAACACACGTGAACGACGGCGTGTCGCGCAGCGTGTACTTGCTCGCTTCGGTGATGCGCAATGCCATCAGCAGATCGAGGAAGCGGCCGACGTGATCCGTCTCGAAGGCAACGACGAACTCCTGGTCGTCGAGCCCGTACGAGTAGGTCGTGTTCAGCTTTACATCCGGCCACTCGTGGCCGACGCGAATGTGCTCGTCCATCAGGCGCTGACGCTCCTCCTGCGAGAGCATGTACCAGTCGCGCGTCTTCACGAACGGGTAGACGAACAGGTACTTCGAGCCCTGCGGATTGATGGCGATGCGCGCCTGGTCCAGGTTCTCATCGCCGCCGTACTTCGCGAGGTACTCCTTCTCGTACTTGTTGATGTAGATCGAGCGACGCGTCATCGCGAAGTACGAGTACGGCAGCGTCAGGAACGGGCCGAGTCGTGACTTGCGAACCGCGGCTCCGAATGCGTGCAGATGATCGAAGTCGCGCGTCGCCTGCCAGAGCAGAAAATCGCTATCGCCGCGCGTGCCGACCAGCGAGTAGGAGTAGATCATGTATTTGCGACCCCACTCCTTCACGAGCGAAACGAACTCCGCCTTGTCTTCGGCGCGGGTTGCTTCATCACGATTGTACCACTCGGGACGCACCTTGTAGAACGCAAAACGGACGAACTCGCGGTCCGCCGCCTTTTCCTGCTCCTGACGAATCCGCTCCAGCGCACCCGTGTCGAGTGCAGGACGCGGCGGAAGCTCCGGACGCAGGCCACGCGGCGCGCTTCCGGGCATTGTCGTAGACATTTGCACAGCTCCGATTTGAATGGGTCCTGAACAGTCGAAGTTGCAGGCACGCATGGGGCTTCGCAAGTTCGTACCATGCGGAAGTTGCCCCTTGTACTGATCGTGCTGCTCTCCGGTTGTGCTCTACCCCGCTGGCCGGTCGAAGGCCCCATGACTTCGCCCTGGGGACTGCGCATGGATGGCTGGCTGCCGGAAGTCCACCGCGGCGTCGACATTGCCGTGCCTACCGGCACGCCGATTCGCGCCATGAGCGGCGGCACCGTCGAGTTTGCCGGCACCATGTCCGGGTACGGCTACACCGTCATCCTCCGCCACTGGGGCGAGACGCGGACGCTTTATGCCCACCTGTCCGAATTGCGCGTAAAAACCGGCGACCGCGTGGCTGGTCGGGATGTGATCGCGCTTTCCGGCGCAACCGGTAATGCGAGTGGCCCGCATCTTCATTTCGAGGTGATCCGCAGTGGGAAAACCGAGGATCCGGTGCCGCTGCTGGGAGGATTCCCCTGGTAGCAATTCAGCCAGGTTTCTGGTGATCAGCAGGATTCCGCGGGGAGGATCTCCGGGTTCCGCCGTCAGCATCGTTCGGGCTGCGCCGGTCAGTAGCTTCGTGTGCCGCGGGTGGCAGCTCTGTTCCCGGGTACTCTGCTAGCTAACGATTGTCCGGTACCGTACGCCGACAAGGATCGCACCGGCAACCAGTGCGTGGCGGCTTCAGCCGTGTATTGACCGATGCGCCGCCAACGACTTCTTCGCTGCCGGGTTGCGTGGCGGCGGAACGGTCCCGGCGACCGCTACCGCACCAGGGATCTCCGACGGCGTACACGCGCGGCGGCCTGGCGTCGTCCCGAGGGGATGCCTCACCGGAGTGGGACAACTTCAACCCTTTCGGCCCCCTCCTCCGAGATACGCAATACCAGCACACGCTGGCGGTCAACGTCGAGAAGCCTGTCGCGGTAAGGTAAGGAAATCGCTTTGAGGGCGGTGCCATCGGTGTCGAATCCCACATACGTGCGATTAGTCCCGTTCCAGTAATGAAACGGTTCCAGCCAGATGGTGCCGTCGGAGGCGGTAAAGCCTTCACGGAAAGCGGGCAGTGTGGTTGGTTTCTCGATGCCGGCCACAACTGAACGTCGGGCAGTCCACGTCGCTTGTGCTCCCTGCATCACCCATTCTTCATCCAGCTTCTCCCAATCCGCCTTCGCAGGAATGCGCGCGTGCCAGGTCGCCCGGTATGTGGCGACCGGCTGTCCGGATCGATCCAGTGCGCGAATTGTCCCATCCCGGTTATCGAAAACGAGGGCACGGTCACCCTGGATGCCGAAGCGGGTCGTGTAGCCGTAGGGCGCGTGACCGAAAATTCCGATTTCGCCCCGGAACGGTCCTTCCTTTCCAGCCACCAGGTAAACTTCCTCGCCCGCAAACTCGCCGTATTCCCGGCTGATCTTCCCGAGTGAATCGACCGCGAAGAGAATTATGGGCGCCTGGTTGAACGCGTTGGGGGCCGGCGGTTTCGCATCCCGTGGACCGGTTGCGATGGCCAGGAGAAACCCGCCATCCGGGAACGCTCCGACAAGTGATGAATGCCCGAATGCCGATGCACCGGGCGGCGTTTCGGCGCGGACCTCGTTCAGGAGTGTGCCGTCAGAATCGAATCGAGAGATGCGATGCGTTTTGCGATCGTACGAAATCAATCCGTCGCCCTGTGTTGGATATACTTCGCCCAGGCCACGGAATTCGCCTGGCCCGTCGCCAGGCCGGCCGATTGTGCGAAGCGTCGTGCCGGATGCGTCGATAATGTGGATCGTCCCCGTTCCGCCGCTTGCGACAATTGCGTTCCCGGTTGCGACCAACCTTCCGAATCCGGTCCGATAGAGAAACCGCTCTCCCTGAAGTTCGGGCCGCATCGATTTCGATTCCGGGATTACCGTTGCAGGGATTCGCGCATCGCCATGCAGGTTAATCACCTCGACGCCGCGCTCAGCCCCGGACACAACACCATCGCCAGCCGTCCTTGCGTCGCAGGCGGTCAGAACAAGCGGGGACACGGCGAGGAGCAACCTTCGAACGAGAATCATCCGAGGCTGGGGCTGTTTCAGTATCGGCTGGTTGGCCATAGTTGAAATTCGCAATTGAGGGAGCGAGAACACCAGCATGCGAACCTGCGGTCGGAGCGCCCGGCTTGCAGGGGCATCACCTGCCTGGAAGGCGGGGCTTCCGTTGTCGTGCGACGTGCTCTGTTGGTGACGTGCCCCATGTCTGGTGATGCGCGCCCTTGGCTACTGGCGCCACTGCTGTTTTTGGCTGCTGACACCACTGCTGTCTATATGATGCGCCTGGGCCGTACGCCGCCAAGGATCGCACCGGCAACCCGTGCGTGGCGGCTTCAGCCGTGTATTGACCGATGCGCCGCCAACGATTTCTTCGCTGCCGGGTTGCGTGGCGGTCGAACGGTCCCGGCGACCGCAACCGCGCCAGGGATCTCCGGCGGCTTACATGCGTGGCGGCGGGGCGCAGTCTCGGCAGCATTGTCTCGGCGGCATCGTTGCGGCCGGCATCGCCTCGGCAGCATTATCTCGGCGGCACCATCTCCACGGCATCGGCAGTTTCCGCGGCAATGATGGAGCTGCTGAACGGGGCCGAGCAACAGCTTTCAAGATCCGGTCACGCATCAATTCGTTTCCGCTGACGCCCTTTGCCCAAACATTTTCCACCTGTTCCGGCGATTGCAACCCGCTGCCAGGAAACGGCCATGAACCGATTCGGGGTTTCGCTGATCGCAGTTCTGACAGGCACCTTCGCTGGCTGCAAAGATCCACTTCCACAGTTCGATCCGGAGCTGCCTGAACCTCCCGGAAACATTGTCACTCTCCGCGGCGAGGATAGTGCACCTGCAGTCACGCTCAACAGCCCGGTCTTTCTGAAATTCGACAGCGACGAACGATTCTTCTACGGGGTTGCAGATGCGATTCGACTGGAGGACGACGCCGTCGCGATCGTGAATCAGAACACCAGCGAGATCCTTCTCTTCGATTCGACGGGAGCGTTGAAGCGCTCGATCGGACGACGGGGAAGCGGGCCAGGCGAGTTCCAGGACGTGAACAGCCTGGTTCTGCTCAACTCCGACACGATCGTTGCCTTCGACCGGCAGGCACGCAAAGCAGTGCTGTTCACGGGTCAGGGGGACTTCGTCGACGAATTCCGAATCGACGGACCGGAGGAGGCCTCGCCGATCGGGGGTGCGGCGTTGATCGGCGCACTTGGTCGAAACCAACTCCTGCTCTGGAGTCAGGCGATGCCGACCGAGCGGGAGATGAACCTGCCGCCCAACGTGCCGGCCGGAGTCCCGGAGGTCCCCTTCAGCGTCGACCTGCGCGGCCAATCTGGTCTGACGCTCGGCAAATTCCCCGGAATCGATCAGTGGATCACGGATGCGTCAGGACAGGCGGTGAGCTACGGGCCCGCGCCATTCGGCCGACGTACATGGTTCGGATCGCTGGGCGATAAGGCCGTCGTTCTGCGCAATACGGAGCCGGGGTTCCGGGTCTTTCGGCAGGACGGAACCGCCCATGCGTTCTACCATGGAGCCTGGGACGCGCGAAAGGTGACGGGTCGGGATCGTGACCGATTCATGGAGAACTGGTTCACGCGTCTGCGCCAGGAACCGTACTGGGCGAAGCTCAGGTCCATGACCGAAGGGGCGTTTCCGGCTCTGACGCCGTACTTCCGTGACGCGATTGTCGGGACGGACGCGGTGGTCTGGATCGAGCCGTACGAGTCGTGTTGCGGGGACGAGCGGTTGTACCTCGGCTACGATTCGGCCGGCGAGGCGATCGGCAGGCTGATGCTTCCGGCGCGCGATCGCGTGCTGGAAATCGGCAACGGCGTGTTGATCGCGGCCCGGCCTCAGGAACTCGGAACCGAAACCGTGTATGTCCAGCGCTATCGCATGGCCAGGGCTCGCTGAGGCGAATCGATCGCGCATCGTTGGCGAGGAGTCCGCTGTGCGATTTCGGCTCCACTCGAACGCACGGATTCGTGCGATATCACGGCCAGGGGTGTCGTCGCAACTGCTGCAACCCGAATTCATCGGTCTTCACGACATAAACGGAGCGCGGTCCGAAGCCGACCACCTTCTCGGACGGCGGCAAATCGAGATGGCCGACCAGGTTGCCGCGCCGGTCGATCACGTCGTAACCGGTTTGCGGCGCCGCGATACTCGGCAGGCGTCGAATGAGCAGCCGGCCATCGGGGGCTGCCAGCAGTGCGTCAGACAGGAATGCGGGCAGGACCGCCGGCCACTCGGATACCGCGGGATTACACGGCCGGGCCCTCTCGCCGTACGAGCGCTCGAGAAACGCGCAGACTTCGCGATCGTTGACTCGTATGCGTTCGAACGGTAGAGGCGATCCCCTGAGCCACTGGCCGGTCGGTGAGAGCCAGTCGACCCGGTAGGGGTCCGAGAACGCGACCGCGACCCAGCCATCCGGGAACAGGACCGCCTGATCCGCCACCGCCATCAAGGGAGTGGTGACAACGCCGCCCCTGCCGCCCCGGTATACTTTTACGCCCATTCGCCCGATGCCACCAACGCGAGCGAGCGTGTCCAGGCGCTCGGTATTCAGGCTCGCCTTGATGATCATAATCGAATCGGGTAATCCGGCCGCCAGACCTGAGGTAGACGGGGAACCGGTCTTGCCCAGCAGACTCCCCTTCTGGTCCGCACCGCCGAGGAACTGCCCCAGCATCTCTGCGAGGCGATGGTTCGCCGGAATATCCTCGACAATGCGCGCGCCCCGAAGTATGTACCAGCGGCGCGTGATCTCATCCGTGAACAGGGTCGAATCGCCGGCCATCGCATAGAGGGCGCCGGGCACCTGATATTCTCCTGGCCCGTTCCCGTTTCGCCCCACCTGAACCACTTCCCCGGAGCCGCTTCGTACCAGCACCAGCCGCCGCTCTCTCCGGTCCGCAACCAGCACGTCGCCATTCGGCAACTCGCGGATCGAGGTGATCTCTGTAAACTCTTCAGGGATGACTGCATCCGGTCTGCCGAGCCGTATGGCTGTGGGCCTGTTCTGAGCGGATACCTCCGTGACCAACGCGCCAGCAGCGAGCACTGCAGTACAGAAAAGATGAAGCGGTCGCATCATTTCCTTCCGCGTATGGGACGTGATGTCGGGTTTGGGACAGCGGACGACTCGCGAGGACAGTCCAACCTGAATGAAAGTACCCCCCCAGGAAATTGCAACAATGCCAATAAAAACAAAGGCATCGGCGGAATCATGCCGCTCGCGGACTACGTGCGTGCGTGAAAGGCCCGGCGATTTTCAGCGGTGATGCCTCTCGAAGTGCAGCGTATCCGGTTCTGCATCGCACAGGGGCAGGCGTGACGAGCCCGTCCAGCGTTTCGCCGACGAGTCGTTGTCGAGCGCTATGGTCGGACTTGCGTGGCCCCCTAGGTCCCCATGCCGCGCACCACCTGGTCGACGGCTTCGAGAAGTTGTGCGGGGGTAAACGGCTTGCCCAGGAAACGGGCGTTGGGCAGAACCGGTACGCCGCGCTGGAGGAGTTCGTCGTCGGTGTAGCCGATCACGCGCTGAATGGCGGGACTGATGTAGTGCACGATCGCATCACGATCGACGAGCGCGAGAATGTCGGAGGAGTTTTCGACCAGCGATCGGAAGCGCTGCTCGCTGCGCAGCAACTGCTCCTCGACAATGCGGCGCGCGGTTTCGTCTCGAAGGATGCGAATGGACCCGGTGAGTTCACCCTGTTCGTTTCGGACGGCGGAGATCAGGGCATGCGCAAAAAAGCGGGAGTGGTCCGGCCGGCTGCGCCAGCCTTCCACTGTGGTCGTCCCTTCGCGTGCGGCTTCCGCGAGTGCTGCTTCAGCATCGATACGCGGGTCTTCAGGCCAGAGCCTCGCGATCGGTTCGCCCAGGATCTCATCCGCGGAGAACCCCTCGATCTGCTCGGCTGCAACCGTCCAGCTCACGATGATGCCGTCCGCGTCGAGCAGGATTACCGAGTATTCCCGGATCACCTCGGAGATCAATCGGAAGAGCTGCTCGGTGTTCGGGGCGGCCGCAGTCAAACGGATCGTCCGATCGAAAGTCCGCGGATCATCTCTTCCTGCGCGAGTGTTGCTCCAGTGAGCACCGGCCGTCGTCCGATCCAGCGCTGGTCCATGAAGTGCTCCAGCTCCGCGCGAAGCCTCGCCGCATTCCAGCCGAGCAGATCGGCCGCGATGTGCGCGGCGGCGTAGCCGCAATCGCTGCCGTCACAACTGCCGGCTCCAACGTGCGCGTGCCGGTGCAGGTCTTCCAGGGTGCGGCAGCCCTCCTGCTCGATGGCATACCGCAACTCGGCCGCGGTAACCCCTTCGGACCGGCAAATCACGACGCGTTCAGAGATTGTGGCGTTCGCGAATACAACATTGATACGATCGCCGATGCGCCGCCAGACGCGCTCGATCACCCATGCGGGGACGCGGAACTGTGCTGCGAGTGCCTGGAAATCAGGTTCGGCCGAAGCGCCCGGGAGGGGAACCTGCGTCGTACGCGTCGGGACGTGGGTTCTGCCGAGCAGTGAAAGCGAAAGGTCGACCGCATCCTCGGCCTGCTGACGGTACGCTGCGAGTTTGCCGCCGAGAATCGAGATGAAGTTGCCGACGCCGTCCCGTTCGCCATGATCGATGACCTCGTGCCGACGCGAAAGGTCATCGGACTCGACGCCCCACTCGAACAGTGTGTTGCGCACACCCGCCCACGCGCGCAGCGGCCGCCACTCTTTCGCCTGTGGGATCGCATGCGCGGCAGCTTCGATCACGTACTCGATTTCATCGTGCGTGATGCCGAGGTCTGCATGTGCGGGATCGCCGTAATAATCCGTGTCGGTTGTGCCGACGATCGTCTCCGCGCCGTGCGGGACGAGGAACATGACGCGGCCATCCACGCCTTCGAGGATCATCCCGTAGTTGCCGATGCGCCGTTCGAAGGTGATGTGGATGCCCTTGCCCGGTCGCATCCGCACGTCCGCACCCGCGAGGCCCGCGAGCTGTCCCGCCCATGGGCCGGTCGCATTGATCGTCAGCCGGGCTTCGATCTCGAACACACTGCCATCGATGCGGTCGCGCACGCGCACTCCACGGATATCGCGACCCGAACGCAGCAGTTCAATGACCTCGCAATGGCTGTACAGCCGTGCGCCGGCTTCACGCGCGGCGAGTGCGTTCAGCGCGGCGAGGCGGTAGACATCGCACCCCCATTCGTCGAGCGTGAGCGCACCGACAATTCCGGGCGCGAGACCCGGCTCGACCGAACGAGCTTCTTCCGCCGTCAGTCTGCTATGCTGCAGACCGCCTTTCTGCTTTGCATGCGGGTCGTAGGCGGAGAGGAACGCTTCGGTGGCCTCCGTCATGAACCGGCTGCCACCGAACAGCGGCCAGAGGAAAGGGATGCGCCAGGTCACATGAGGCGCAATGCGGCGGATTGCACCCGCATCGATCGACGAGTGTTTCGTCGTCGGCACATCGTACAGCAGGTAGCGAAGCCCGCCGTGCACCATGCGCGTCGAGCTCCCCGTCGTTCCCGCGCCCCAGTCTTCCCGTTCCACGATCGCGACGCTGAGGCCGCGTAATGCCGCATCCCGCGCGATTCCGGCGCCATTGATGCCGCCGCCTATGACCACCAGGTCGAATACCATGCCGGTCAACTTGGCGAACGTCTTGCGGTTTCGCACGATCCCGACTCTTCGTGAGCTCGCTCCCTCGGTAGCATCGTGCACTCCTTTTCACACAGAGGCGCAGAGATGCGGAGCCGCAGAGCTACTCGCTTGTCGGGGTGACGTGTGCTCTAATCGGAGGACGGGGCGCGTCTAGTCAGGTGATGTTGTAAACAACGTTCTCGCAGGGTTCGCGTCGTTTTTTCCAATCCAGCACCTGGCTTAGTACCGAATTCCACTTCATTGCGATGACGAAGAGCCGGCAGGCGCGAAGCTTTATCTGCTCCGCGTGAAAGGCAGCTCGTACGAGGTGTAGAGCAGCAGCGCCGATTCCCCGGAGCCTCGCAACGACAGCGGCACAGCGGCGCCCAGGACGAGTTGATGGTCGCCCAGGTTTACTCCGGCTCGCACGCCGGGTGAAAACAGTACCGAGGTCTCCCGCTGCCGCTCACAGCAGGCATCGCCGCCCACCAGGAACAGCGTCGGCTCACTTCGTATCACGCTCTCCGCCATCACATGCACCATCGGCAATACGCGGTAGATCAGCCCGAGCCCCGCATGCGGCGTCACCAGTCCGTGCTGCCGGACCACGGTAACGCGGTCGTACGTCGCCCCGGCATTTGCGTGCACATAGATGTCCCCGAACTGCCGGCTTACGGGCAGGTTGAACTGCACTCCGGCCTCGTACGCAGCATCGTTGGCACCCGTGGGGAGAATCACGCTCAGCCGCGGCGAGACCGCCGGGGTTGATCCACTCTCGAACGCCGCCTGCACCCGCCAGTTCAGCATGACCCGGCCGAGTCCGGCTTCCGCATACGGTATCGTGTACGAGAGCTGATGCGTAGCGCCACCCACGGGCCACTCCTGCGTGAACTCGAACTGCCACTCACCGCCGCGGGCACGCTGAAATAACACGATGTTCTGGAAAATGCCTTTCTCCTGGTTGAACGCTTCCTCGACCAGGAACGAATTGTCCGCAATCGCGAAGGGCTCGGCCCGGGTCTGCGCGCTCGCGGCGCTCGCCGAAATGAGGATCGCAAACACGGGCTTGAAAATAGAAAACCGCATGGCCCCATAATTTTGAGGTAATCCGAAACCAATTTTTTGTCGGCCCTAAAAATGATAGGCAAAGCCGTGCGGTCAAGGGCGCCGATGCGGGTGCTGCTCCTGTTCCTCGCGTGATCCCGCACCTCGGTAGCATCGTGCACTTCTTTTTCGCAGAGGCGCAGAGGCGCAGAGCCGCGGAGTTCCGGTGGGGCAAGGTTGCTGGTGTCCGGAAGCTATGCCGGCAAATCGTGTTGCCGGGGATTTTATTTTTAAACTGATCCGTTTTATTTCTGGTTTACTGCTTTGCCGGAAGAGCGACTATGACTCCGCAAGTTAAAAGCTACCAGAATAAGTGAGCACTTTCTCTGATCAACGCAGAATGGGACCGGACGATGGATAAAGCCGCGGCCTGTCAGAAGGCGTCATAATGAAAACATGAATTGATCAAAACGCGCCCGGATCCAGGAGACCCGCCGGCGATCCAGACGAGCGAGAACTCTGCGGCTCCTAGTCTCTGTGGCTCTGTGAGAGAAGGAACAACCGGTTCCCGGTAAACACCGACAAACCCCGGCCAAACCCGTTCCCGGTGCGTCCGCCCCATGCATGGCCCGCTTGCCCGAAACGCAGGCGCGGGTTGATCTTCCGCGCGGAACTACTATGGGAGGCGGGATGATTTTCCGGAAGTACGGATCGAAGGTTGAGAGTGTGGAGCCGAACTTCGATTCGCGTGCGATGAATGAGATTGGATTCCAGCGGACGAACGAGACGAGTCTCGCGACGGACGAATTTGAACAGCGGTACACGCGTGTGGGAGGCAGGGAGCTGACCGCGCAGGCGGAGGGCGGTGTACAGGACGAGGCGGAAAAGGCCGTCCTGGCGGAGTTGCTGTCGCAGATTCAGGAAATGCAGGCGGCGCTGAAGCCGGGCGAGGTGCTGCTGGTCGAGAGCGAACTTGGGAAGGACTACCCGAAGACGCGCGAGAAGCAGCGGACCATCGTGGTCGACGGGGAGAACCGGTTGCGCTTCGAGCGCACGGTGGAACCGCCGCTGCGGATCGGCATTTACGCGGAGAAGGCTTGAGTCCCGGGTATTTGCCTGAGGGATACCGCAGTTATGCGGTCGGGTCGGCGGTGCTGGTGACCCGACCGGATTATTTTGTTTTTGTACGCGATGCACTGCACCGGTTCGGGCGATTCCACGCGTATGCGGCGGCGCTGCCCGGGGCGGTGCCGCTGCGCGGGCGTGGCGCGACCTGGCAGATCGAGGGGCCGGGAGGGAAGTGGGTGGTTCGGGGGTATCGGCGTGGCGGCGCGGTTGCGCGTGTGCTGGGCGATCGGTACTTCCGGCTCGGCGCGTCGCGGCCGTACGCAGAATTATGGGCCAGTGTCCGTGCCCGTGAGCGCGGCATCGCAACGCCGGAAGTGCTGGCGTATGCAGTGTACCCAGCGGGCATGTTCACGCGCGCCGATCTGGCGACGCGTTACATCGAGGGCGGACGGGACCTGGCCGCTGTGTTGTTTTCGGATGGAGCAGAGGAATTGAAGCAGCAGGCGTGTGAGGCTGCGGGCCGGATGGTGCGTGCGCTGGGACGGGCGGGGGTACGGCACGTCGATCTGAACCTGAAAAATCTGATGTTTGTGCCCGATGGCGCGCCCTCCATGTGGGTGCTGGATCTCGATCGCTGCGAGGTCACGAAAGACGGGAGCGAAGTGAGCGCGCAGCCGATGCTGGCGAGGCTGCTGCGGTCGCTGGAGAAGTGGGAGCGGCAGGTTGGGCGCAGGGTGGATCCTGCGCTGCGCGGCGCGCTCGAGGCCGGGTCCCGTGCCTGATTCCTTCCTGCGTACACCTCCGCGCGAAATTGCGATCGTCATGCTCAGCGCGCTGGGCGATGCGGTGCACGTGCTGCCGGTCGTGAATGCATTGAAGCGGAAGTGGCCGGAGTCGCGCATCACGTGGGTGATCCAGCCTGTTCCGCACCAGCTTGTTGCCGATCATCCCGCGGTCGATGAGTTCGTGCTGTTTCATCGCCGGCGCGGGAGCGAGGCGGTGCGCAGCTACGTCGATCTGCGGCGCGCGCTCGACGGCAAGCGATTCGACCTGCTGATCAATCTCCAGGTTTACATGAAGGCAGGACTGATCACCGCGCTGATGGATGCGGAGGTCAAGCTCGGGTTTGATCGGAAGCGCGCGCGCGACATGAACTGGCTGTTCACGAACCGGCGCATCGCCGCGCGACCGCCGGGGCACGTACAGGACCAGTACTTCGAATTTCTGCAGCACCTCGGCATCGACCCGCAGCCGGTTGAATGGCGCATCGACCTGAGCGACGAGGAGCGTGCCGCACAGCGCGAATTCCAGGAACAGCACGGGCCGTACTGCGCGATTGTGGTCGGGACCAGCAAAACCGCGAAGAACTGGTTTCCGGACCGCTTCGCGCGGGTGGTCGAGGCGGTGCAGCACGAGCATGGGCTCACGCCTGTGCTGGTGGGCGGGCCGTCGGCGGTCGAGCGCGAGCTGGCTGAGGCGATCATCGCGCAGTCGGCGGTAAAGCCGATCAACACGCTGAGCGACAGTGTGCGCAGGTTGACTTGGCTGCTGGACGGCAGTTCACTGGTCGTGAGCGCGGACACGGGACCGTTGCATCTCGCGCGCGCATTGGACCGGCCGGTGGTCGGGCTCTACGGCTACACGAACCCGAAGCGGTACGGCCCGTACCGGAAGTACGCCGACCTGGTCGTCGACGGGTACGCGCGGTTTCCGGGCGAGGCGTACGAGCCGAGTCCGGTGCATCGGCCGGAGGGGATGCAGCGGGTGCAGGTCGATGCGGTGCTGGAGAAAATCGCGTACGCCATGGAGCGCTACGTCGCGGTCCGGGGTAGCACGCCATCACCATGACCAGGCGAATTCTCTGGGTCGATGACGAGGTGGACCGCTTCGAGCCGCACCTGCTGTTTCTGCGGCAGCGCGGCTACCACGTCGACACGACCACAAACGGTGACGACGCGCTCGAGATCGCGCGCGAGCAGCGCTACGATCTCGTGCTGCTCGACGAGCAGATGCCGGGCAAGCGCGGACTCGATGTGCTGGCGGAACTGCGGCGCGAGGTGCCACACGCGCGCGTCGTGATGGTCACCAAGTCGGAAGAAGACAAAACGCTGGTCGAGGCGATCGGCCGGCGGGTGGATGACTATCTGGTCAAACCCGCGAGCCCGCGGCAGGTGCTCTCGGTAGTGACGCGGCTGCTGGAAGGTCAGCAGTTGCAGCAGCAGCGGGCCGCGCAGGACTTTGCCGCGCGGTTCGGCGCGCTCTCGCGCATGCGCGACATGGCGCAGGACTGGCGCGACTACTTCGAGGCGTACGATGAACTCGTGGCGTGGGAGCTTCGCCTCGAGGAAGCCGGCGAGACCGGGCTGGTCGACACGGTTGCGTCACTGCTGCAGGAGCTGCGTCGCGGGTTTGGCGCCTACATGGCGCGCACCTACTCGGACTGGACGCTCGGGAAGGACAGTGACCGCCCGCCGCTCTCGATCGACGTGGTCGAACGGTTTGTAGCGCCCACGCTCGAGCCGGGTTCACCGCTGCTGTTCGTGATCATCGACTGCATGCGGCTCGACCAGTGGCGTGTGTTGCGGCCGCTGCTCACGGATGACTTCGATATCCGCGAGGAGCTGTACTGCAGCATCCTGCCGACTGCCACGCCGTATTCGCGTAACGCGATTTTCAGCGGGCAGTACCCCGACATGATCGCGCGCAGTTATCCGAACTGGTGGGGCACGGATGAAGGCAGCCTCAACAGCTTCGAGGACGAGCTGCTGCGCACGCAGTTGAAGCGGGTGACCGGTCGCGACGTGCCGGTGCACTACGAAAAGGTGTTCACCGACGCCGAAGCCGACGAGATGGTGGCGCGCGTGCGCAGTTCGCTGCGCGGCGATAGTGTCACTGCGGTCGTTTTCAACTTCGTCGACCTGCTGACGCATGGCCGCAGTGAATCGGCGATCCTGATGGAGGTTGCGCGCGATGTGCCTGCGCTGCGCTCGCTGACGCGGCAGTGGTTCGAGCGCTCCGCGGTTTCGCGCGTGCTGCGCGAAGCTGCACTGCGTGGTGTGCCGGTGGTGCTCACGACCGATCACGGGTCGATCCACTGCGAGCGCCCGGTCACGATCTACGCACGGCGTGATGCGACCAGCAACCTGCGCTACAAGTTCGGGCTCGATCTGCGGGCAGAAGACGCGAGCTCGGTGTTTGCGCTCAAGGATGAGCGCGGGCTGCGATTCCCGCCGGGGAAACTCGCGACCAACTACCTGCTCGCGCTCGAAGACTACTTCTTTGTGTATCCGACCAAGCTGCGCGAGTACCAGGCGCGCTATCGCGGATCGTTTCTGCACGGCGGCGTGAGCCCCGAGGAGATGATCCTGCCGATTGCAACGCTGACGCCGCGCGCAGGAGCAGTAACGTGACCAGTTGGCAGCTTTACAAGCGTGTTCTGTCGTACCTCGCCCCATACAAGGCACTCGTCACCGGTTCGCTGATCGCGACCTTCGGGTTTTCCGTCTTCGATTCGATGACAATCATCGCGCTGGCCCCGCTGCTCAATGCGATGTTCAACGAATCGCCGGTCGATCTCGGGGATGGCAGAGTAGCGGAGCTGCTGGAATCGACGCTCCGGCCGCTGCTGGACACAACCGACGCGGAGCGCGCGCTGCCGGTCATCATCGTGTACATGATGAGCGTCTTCCTGTTGAAGACCATCTTCGATTTCTGCCAGACGTACCTGGTGCTGAGGCTAGAGCATTCGGTCACGCGCGACATGCGCAACCAGTCGTACCGGAAGGTGCTCGATCTGGACATGCGCATTTTCAACCGGACGCGCGCGGGTCAGATCCTCACGCGCCTGACCACCGATACCGACCAGCTTCGTCTGCTGCTGACGCGCAACCTCTCGAAGTTCGCGACCAGCGCGCTGCTCGTGCTCATCAGCATGGCCGCGATGTTCCTGCTGTCCTGGCAGCTTACAGTGCTCGCGCTGGTCGCACTGCCGGCAATGTTCGCTTCGTGGCATCGTTTCCGGAAACGTCTACGCCGGGGCGACCGGAGAGTGCTCGACCTGGGCGGCGAGGTCGCGTCGCATCTGCAGGAGACGGTGGCCGGGATTCGGCTGGTCAAATCGGCTGCTTCGGAGGAGTTCGAGGCGAATCGTTTCCGTCATCTGACTCACAGCTATTTCAAGGCGGCGGTTCGCAATGAGCGGCTGCGCGCGCTGGGCGGACCGCTGACCGAGATGATCGGCGCGATCGGGACGGTGCTGCTGCTCTGGTTCGGCGCGCGCCTCGTGCTGGTTGCGGGAACGCTCAGCGCGCCCGAGTTCCTGGTTTTTCTCGGGCTCGCGGTCAAGTTGTATACGCCGGCCAAGTACCTGTCGCGCTTCCAGGCGAATGTGCAGCCCGGCCTCTCCGCCGCGGAGCGCATTTTCGAGTTCATGGATGCGCCGGTGCTCGTGAAAGACCAGCCGAACCCGCGCGAGTTCACCCGCGTCAATACGACGATTCGCTTCGAGGATGTCGGGTTCGAGTATGAGCCGGGCAAGCCGGTGCTCGAGGAGGTATCGTTCGAGGTGCCGGTCGGCAGCATCGTTGCGCTGGTCGGGCCGAGCGGCGCGGGCAAGAGTACGCTGGTCGACCTGGTCGCGCGGTTCTACGATCCGACCCACGGCCGCATCACCGTCGATGGCGTCGACCTGCGCGATTTCAGTATCCGTTCGCTGCGCTCGCGCATGGGCGTGGTCGCACAGGACACGGTGCTGTTCCACGATACGGTGCGCGCCAACATCGCCTACGGCCTGGGCGATGTGCCGCAGGAAGCAATCGAGCGGGCTGCACATGCCGCCAACGCGCACGACTTCATCATGGAGCTGCCACAGGGATACGACACCGTGCTCGGTGAACGTGGCACGCGGCTCTCCGGCGGCCAGCGGCAGAGAATCGCGATTGCGCGTGCGATCCTGCGCGATCCCGCGATCCTGATCCTCGACGAAGCGACCTCGGCGCTCGATACGGAATCGGAACGACTGGTGCAGGAAGCGACGGACCAGTTGCTTGAAGGCCGGACCGTTTTTGTCATTGCCCACAGACTGTCGACGATCCGCCACGCCGACCGGATCCTGGTCGTGCGCGGCGGACAGATTGTCGAGAGTGGCCGTCACGACGAGCTGCTCTCGCTCGACGGTGCGTACCGCAGATTGTATGACCTTCAGTTCGCGACCCGATAGGCCGCTCGGCATCGCCGAGCAGCAGCGCCGCGCCATTGCGCGCAGTGAAGGCAAACTCAGCATCGTCGCGCAGAACGGCGCCAATCTCTTTGGTGGTGCCGAACGCGCGCTTGTTGCAATCCTGGCCGGGCTGCAGCAGCGCGGCCACATCGTCACCCTCTGCTGCAACCATGACCTTGTCGCCAACGAGGCGGTTCGCCGGTTCGTTCCGGCGATCGTGCTGCCCCTGCGCGGCGATGCGATGTTCGGCGATGTCTGGCGCTTCGCCCGATTCCTGAAGCGGGAGAATCCGGATGCGATGCTGTTCGGCAGCTTCAAGAAGATCTGGCTTGGCGGCATGGCGGCGCGCCTCGCCAAAGTCCCGCGCACGGTTGCACGTGTCGGCCTCGCCACCGATACGCCGCGCCGCCTGAAATACCGCATCGCGCTGGAGCACTGGGTCGACACAGTCGTGCTCAACGCCGAATCGATGCGCGGGGCCTTCCTCGCCGGTATGCCGGACCGCTACGACGCGGGTCGCGTAACCAGGATCTATTCCGGCGTTGCTCCGCTGCAGGTCACAAAGACCCGCGAAGCGATGCGGCGCGAACTGGGGATTCCGGTCGATGCACACGTAATCGGCACACTCGCGCGGCTTGCGGGACAGAAGCGGCTCGAACGAGTGGTCGGGCTTACCGCGCTGTTGCCCGGCGTTCACTGCATCATCGCAGGCGAAGGGTCGCACCGCGAGCGCATTGAAGAGCGAATCCGCGAACTCGGCGTAGGCGATCGTGTTCACATGCTCGGCCACCGCGAAGATCGCGGCAACGTTCTGAACGCGCTCGATCTGTACGTTGTGGCGTCCAACCTCGAAGGGTTGTCCAACGCGATGCTCGAAGCGCTCTCGGTCGGGATTCCGGTAGTGAGCACGCCGGTGAGTGGCGCACACGAAGCGCTTGCACCACTGGCGGACGGCCGCGTGCCGGGTGTTGTGATCGACGGGACCGAACCGGAGCAGTTGGCCGCCGCAGTGGGGGCGCTGCTCGCTGATCCGTCGGCACGTGCGCGCATGGGCGAGGCGGCGCGAGAGCGGATCCGCGAAGAGTTCGACTACGAGCGCGGCATCGATCGCTGGGAAGCGGTGCTGCGCGGAGAGCGCGTCGAACGTTGAAGCTGGTCGCGCACAACGACGGGCTCGACCTGCGGGGCAACGAGCGGCAGCTTGCACTGCTGGTCGAGGGGCTGGTCCAGCGTGGACACAGCGCGGTCGTCTCGAGTCGACCGGGTGGCGCATTGCGGGACGTGCTTCGCACTTCAGGAATTCGCACCACCGATGCGCGACCGCGCGGCGATCTCGACCTGGTGAATGCCTGGCGTTTCCGTTCGATGGTACGAAGCGAAGCGCCCGATGCACTCCTGCTGACCTCGTGGAAGCGCATTCTGACTGCGGGCTGGGCCGGACGACATGCCGGCGTTCGCCGTATCGCGGTTCGTCTCGGGATTGTGCGACCGGCGCCATCACGCAAAGTCCCCGAATGGCGTGTGCGTCAGACCTTCCTCCGCTACGTCGACCTGCTGATCGTCAACTCCAGCGATGTGCGAAACACCTGGCTCGAAAGCGCTCCGTGGTTTCCTGAAGAGCGTGTGCACGTCGTGAACAATGCGGTTGCACCGGTGCGCGGTGACGGCACACGTCTGCGTGCGGAACTTCGCGTCGACTCCACAGCATCGCTGGTTACCGCAGTCGGTGCACTCGAGCGACGCAAAGGCTTCGATCTGGTGATCCGCGCGATCGCGCAACTGCCGTCGAACGTCCATGCAGTGTTCGCCGGAGCCGGTCCTGAAGAAGCGAACCTTCGTCAGCTTGCCGGCGATCTTGGCGTTACCGCGCGCACGCATTTCCTCGGACAGCGCGGTGACGTTCCCGACATCCTTGCGGCGAGTTCCGCGTTCGTGCTGCCGAGTCGGATGGATTCGCTGGCCAATTCGATGCTCGAAGCGATGAGTGCGGGTGTGCCGGTGGTCGCGACGAGCGGCAACGGTGTCGGTGATGCGCTGGCCGAACGCGACGGCCGCAGTGCCGCAGGGTGGATCACCGAGCCCGAAGATGACACCGCCCTCGCCGCTGGCATCGGCGAAGCGATCCAAGACGGCGGAGTTCGTGCGCGCGAGGGGCAGTGGCGCGCGCAACACTGGTTCAGTGTCGACACGATGGTCGATGCCTACGAACGGTTGCTGTTCGCATGAATCAGCGCGTCTGCATCGTCCTGCTGACCGGGCTCGGAGATGTGGTAAACGGGCTGCCGATCGCGAATGCGCTGCGCCGTTCGGGTTTTGCGCGCCACATCACGTGGGTCGCCGAGCCCGTTCCCGCGAGGGTTCTCGCACAGCATCCCGCGATCGATGATGTGGTGGTGTTCCACAAGCGCGATGGTGTGCGTGGTGTGCGGCGGCTTGCACGCGAACTCGGACAGCGCGACTTCGACCTGGCCATCAACCTGAACGTGTACATCAAGAGCGCGTGGCCGACGCTGCTTTCACGCGCGCCGCGCCGACTCGGGTTCGGGCCCGATCGTGCGCGCGAAGGTGTGTGGTTGTTCGAAACCGAACACGTGGTGCCGCGGAAACGTGCGCACACGCTCGACATGTTCCTCGAGTTTCTCGACCACCTCGGTGTTCCGCGCAAGCCGGTCGAGTGGCGCATTACGTTCTCGCCCGAGGAACAGGCCGCACGCGAAAGCTTTTTTGCGCCGCTGCGCGACCGGCCGGTGGTTGCGCTGGTCCCGGCGTCCGCGAATCGCAAGAAGGACTGGCCCGCAACACGCTTTGCCGCCGTCGCCGATGCACTCGTGCACGAACATGGCGCGCATGTCGTGCTGGTGGGCGGGCCATCGGCGCGCGAACGACAGCTTGCGCGCGAGATCGTCGAACATGCACACGTCCCCATCGTCGATGCACTCGGCGATGACGTGCGCAGGATGATGTGGCTCATCGCCGGGTCCGACCTCGTGATCGCGCCGGACACCGGACCGCTGCACGTCGCACGGGCGTGCGAGGTTCCGGTTATCGGGCTGTTCGGTCACACGAACCCGTGGCGCGTGGGGCCGTATCGTAAGTTTCAGGAATTGTGGATCGATCGATATACCGACTTCGGCGCATCGCCCGATCCAGCCAGCTTCGATCCAAAGCTGGGTCGCATGGAACTCATCACTGTGGACGACGTGCTGCAGAAGGTTGCACTGGCATTGAAATCACCGCTGATCCGACATGGCGCGTAAACGCAAACCGACACTGGTCGATCGTCTCGAATACGCCGCGTTCAGCGCGGTCACTGCAGGAGCAGGCAGGCTCTCGCACGAACGTGCAGAGAAGGCCGGCGCTGCGCTCGGTCGCTTCGGCTACAGACGCCTGAAGATCCGGCGCGATGTGGTCGAAGCGCAGCTCAGGCAGGCGTTCCCCGACTGGGACGACGCGAAGGTGCACGCGACCGCGGAAGCGGCGTACGCACATCTCGGCCGCGAGATGATGACGACGCTGCTGCTTTCGCACATGAGCCGGGAGGAGGTCTCCGGCAGAGTGCGCCACGAAGTCGGGCGGGAGCGGTTCTACGAGGCGTACCGCGAAGGCAACGGCATCGTGCTGGTGGGCGGGCACTTCGGGAACTGGGAGCTCGGTGCTGCAAGCGTCGCCGCGCAGGGCTACCCGGTCGACGGCATCTATCAGCCGATGCGCAATCCGCTGTTCAACGACGCGGTGGTCCAGGCGCGTCGCCGACTCGGCCTCGAACTGATCCCGCGTGCCGCAGCATCGAAGCAGGCACTGCAGAAGCTTCGGGAAGGGCGCATTGTTGGCTTTGTCGCCGACCAGAACGCGGGCCGCTCGGGTGTGTTCGTCCCGTTTTTCGGACGACTTGCTTCGACCCATCGTGGCGCCGCGCTGCTCGCGGTTCGGTCCGGCGCGCCTATTTTTGCGGCCGCCGCAATTCGTCAGGGCGACCACTACTTCGGCTACACCGAAGAAATCACCGCATCGCGCGAAGGCGAGCTCGACGAAGTCGTGTACCGGCTCACAGCCGCTTATACCGCTGTGCTGGAAAAACTCGTCCGGCAGTGGCCGGAGCAATATTTTTGGCATCATCGGCGCTGGAAAACGCGGCCGCCAGCGGAACCGAACCTGGTCAAACCGGTATAGCAAGGCATGGGGACCGGCCACTCCGAATTTGGGTTTTCCCGGTCCATCAGGCTGGCGCCGGAACGCCAACCGTCAGCGTAAGGGCATATCGTTAAGTGATTTACATCTGCATACCCGCGCACAACGAAGATCGTACGATCGGCGTGCTTCTGTGGAAAGTTCGGCAGGTCCTGGCCAACTTCCCCCGTGATTACCAGATCCTCGTCGCCGACGACGCCTCGACCGATGCGACGGTCGAAGTGCTCGGCCCCTACGAGCGCGTCCTGCCTCTGTCCGTTTACCGCAATACCGAGAGGAAGGGGTACGCCTCGTCCCTCGAGATACTCTTGCGCGAGGCGGTCAGGCGCTCCGAGTACCCCAGGCGCGATGTGATCGCGACGCTACAGGGGGACTTCACGGAGGATCCGGAGAGCATCGTCACGATGCTGAAGCGGATCGAGGCCGGGGCGGACATCGTGAGCGGTGAGCTGCCGGAACCGGACGAGAAGCTGCCGCGGAGCTACCGCTGGGCCCGGCGCGCAGCGCGGTACCTGAGTGGCCGCCGCTCGTTGCCGGAAGGTGTGAACGACGCGCTGAGTGGGCAGCGGGTCTACCGCGTGCAGGTGCTCAGGAAGGCGCTCGAGGCGCGGCAGGGCAGGCGCCTGATGACCTGGGATGGCTGGGCCGCCAACGCCGAACTGCTTCTCGAGCTGCAGCCGTATTCGCGCAGGACCGAGACGCTTCCGGTCATGTTCAGGCCGGAGCGGATCCAGCGCGAGCATCGGTTCGACTTCTGGGGTACACTGAAGCAGGCCTGGGGCGTGGCGCGGGGCCGGCCGGGTCCGCTCGCGGACGTCGTGCTGCCGCAGCCGAGCGTGAACCAGAAGGCCGCCGAAACCGGCCAGGGTCACGGCCGGCAGGGAACAAGGCGGCTGGAAACCGTGTCGAACGGTTCAGGCGGGCGGGCCTACGGCAATGGCCGCGGCCGCAGGACCCAGGAAGGCAGCGGGCGCGAGGCGCGCGATACGCGACAGCGCCGCGGCCGTGAGGAGCGCGAGCAGCGGGCGGAAGCGCCGCAACGTCGTCAGCGGTCCGCGTCCTCCGGACGTCCAGGCCAGGAAGTCGGCGGCCAGTCGCTTCGGCAGGGTGAAGCTGGCGCCCAGGAAAGTCGTCCACGTCGCGAGCGCCAGCCGCGTCCACGCCGTGACCGTGCGGAGCGCCGCGAGCAGCAGCGCCCGGAAGCGGCGGCGCAGGATGCGGCCTTGCAGGATACGCTGCTCGAGGCCGTAACGCCGGACAGCGTGTCACCAGGGTCGACGTCACAGATCCCGGGGGATGCTGGTGAAAACGGGGCGCCGGCGGAAGGAGCGCCGCCGCGGAAGCGTCGCCGGCGGCGCCGGGGAAGCGGCGCGTCGAAGAACGCCGGCGCGGCTGCGGCCCAGTCCGAGATGTTCGATCCAGCGCCCGGGGTCCTGGAGCCGGAAGCCGGCCCGCGTGCCCCGGAGACTGTCGGTGGCGGCGAGGGCGCGGAAGCTGACGCCGAGACGGAGGGTGGCGAGCCGGCGAAGAAGCGGCGCCGCAGCCGTGGACGCCGCGGGGGACGGGGTCGCTCGCGGCGCACCAACGGTGCAGCGGAAGCCGGAGCAGCTGGCGCGGAGGACAACGCGGACACCGACCCCGCAGATTCTCAGGGGGGCGAGTCGAGGGCGGAAGCGCCGGCGACGACGCCTCCGGTAAACGAAGGACAGCAGTGAGCCTCAAGCGAATATTCACACCGGTCCTGCTTGCGAGTGCGATTCTGGTCGCACCCGGCGCAGCCGATCAGATCCAGTCGCCGCCGAACGCGCAGGAAACCGCGCGCTTCGCTGCGGTCCCGTTCGGTCCGGGCGAGCACATGTCGTACAAGATCTCGCTCGGCATTCTCGGCAAGGTCGGCAACGGCTCGATCGAAGTCGCCGAACTCGACACGCTCTTCTCCCGGCCGGTCTACAAGCTCCGGATGCTGATCAAAGGCAAGAAGCTGATGGCCGAGGTCAACGACGATTACCAGTCGTGGTTCGACGCGGAGCGGCTGATTTCGCTGCGGTTCTACCAGAACATCCACGAGGTAAACTACAAGCGGCTGCGCACCCTCGATTTCGACCTCGCCGCCGGAAAATGGCGTCGTCTGGAGAAGGAGGAGGAAGGCCCGCTCGCGTCGCGTGAACCGCTCGACGACCTGTCGTTCCTCTACTTCGTGCGCACCCTTCCGCTCGAGGTCGGGAAGGAATACACGTTCAACCGGTACTTCAAGGAAGACGGCAACCCGGTCCGGATCCGTGTACTGCGCCGCGAGACGATCACCGTTCCCGCGGGCAAGTTCAACACGATCGTGGTGCAGCCGATCATCCAGACGACGGGTCTGTTCGGGGAGGGCGGCAAGGCAGAAGTTTTCTTCACGGATGACGAAGCGCGCATCCCGGTGCAGATCAAGAGCAAGGTGAAGCTGATCGGTTCGCTGAACATGGAACTGCAATCGTACACGCCGGGCACACGGCTGGGCCCGCTGACACGCGCTAGCAGGTGAGCGAACAACAGCAGGACCCGCAGCGGCGCGAAGCGGATGCCC
>Ga0182743_1000199_pt1 | contig 94692 bp, 78 predicted proteins | sample eDN3rd30CKraftOP_FD_128522 | JGI IMG/M metagenome (GOLD analysis project Ga0182743, IMG submission 128522) | Enriched Organic Plus compost microbial communities from Emeryville, California, USA - eDNA 3rd pass 30_C Kraft OP (version 2) (version 2) ...
ATGAGGATCGCGGCCGCGACCGAGACGTTCAGGGAGTCGACCTGCCCGCTCTGGGGGATCGCGATCAACCCGTCGCAGGAGTCGGCCACGCGGCGGCGGAGCCCCTTCTCCTCGGTGCCCAGGACCAGGGCCGTCTTGCCGGTGAGGTCGACGTCCCAGGGGGCCTGATCGGCCCGTCCGTCCGCGCCCCACACCCAGAACCCGTGGTCCTTGGCCTCGGCGATCCAGTCACTCACGTTTCTGACCCGGGCGATCCGCAGGTGCTCGACGGCCCCCGCCGAAGACTTGCAGGCGGCCGCCGTGATGGCCGCCGAACGCCGGTCGGGGATCACCACACCCGTCGCGCCGGCGGCTTCGGCCGAACGGCAGATCGCACCGAGGTTCCGGGGGTCCTGGATCTGGTCGAGAACCACCACCAGGGCGTTCTCCTCACCGAGCAGCCCGGAACCGTCCACATACGGGAACGGCTCCACCTCGGCGACGATGCCCTGGTGGTCGGGCGACCCGCAGAGCTCCACCAGCTTCGCCTCGGGGGTCTCGGGGGCCCTCCAGACCCGCAGTACCTTCCTCCGGCCCCGCTCCGCCTCCTCGACGGGGTTGCGGCCGTAGATGAAATCGGTCGGGGCCACGGCTCAGTCCAGCGGGACCAGCCGGGCGCCGTCGGCCCCGTCGCGGACCTCCCAGCCGAGCTCGGCCAGTCGATCGCGGATCTCGTCGGCGCGGGCCCAGTCCTTCTCCGCCCGGGCCGCGTCGCGGGCCTCGAGCAGTTCCAGGGCCTCGTCGTCAGGTCGATCTTCATCCGACCCGGCCAGGCCGCCGAGCCCGACGAGGTCGAGCATCCCGGCGAGGACGGTGCCGGCCCCGGCCAGGGCCTCGTCATCCGGTCGCTGGTTGCTCGCCCTGACCAGGTCGAAGGCCTCGCGCATCGCGCGCGGCGTGTTGAAGTCATCAGCCAGGGCGTCGCGGAACCTTTCCGCGGCCGCCGCGGCCTCCTCCCCGGGTTCCTCCTCCGAGGGCGGGTTCTCGCGCAGGAAGTTACGAAGTCGTTCGTTTCCGGCCCGGGCCTGCTCGAGGGGTCCCTCGCCGAAGGCGAGCGGCTGGCGGTAGTGACCCGAGATCAGGTAGGCGACCACCGTCTCGGGGCCGTAGGTGTCGAGGGCCTCCGACAGCTGGAAGATGTTGCCGATCGACTTCGACATCTTCTCGCTGCCGGTCTCGATCATGCCGTTGTGCATCCAGATCCGGGCGAGCGGCTTGCCGCGGGCCGCCTCGGACTGGGCGATCTCGTTCTCGTGGTGGGGGAAGACCAGGTCGGAGCCCCCGCCGTGGATCTCGAAGGGCAGGTTGCCCAGCTCCGCCTCGGCCATCGCGGAACACTCGATGTGCCAGCCGGGACGGCCCGGTCCCCAGGGTGAGTCCCAGCTCGTGTCCTCCCCCTCCTTGTGCGCCTTCCAGAGCGCGAAGTCGAGCGGATCGCGCTTCAGCGAACCGGCGTCGTCGCCCTCCCCCTGTTCCATGTCCTCGGCGGGACGATGCGAGAGCTTGCCGTAGCCGTCGAAGCTGCGAACCGAGAAGTAGACGTCTCCGCCGGACTCGTAGGCGTGCCCCTGCTCGACCAGGGTCGAGATCAGGTCGACGATCGGGCCGATCGTCTCGGTGGCCAGCGGCTCCGCGTCTGGCCGGCCCAGGCCGAGCCGGCCCGTGTCCTCGAAATACGCGCGGGTCATCTCGGCGGCGAGCTCGGATGATCCGATGCCGCGCTCCCGCGCGGCCGCGTAGATCTTGTCGTTGATGTCGGTGACGTTGATCGCCAGCTTCGCGCTGTAGCCCTCGCTCTTCAGGAAGCGCGCGAGCAGCGAGAAGACCACGAAGGGGCGCGCGTTGCCGATGTGGATCCGGCTGTAGACGGTCGGGCCGCAGGCGTAGATCCCGATCTCGCGGTCGCGGTCGAGGGCGAGCACCTCGCCGCTCATGGTGTCCTTGATCCTGACCTCGCGCATTTCGCCCGGAAGGTTCTAGAAGGTGCGGTAGCCGCCGGCGCCCGGGCCGCCGCGGCGACGCCTCGGCACGGGGCCTTCCTCGCCCTCGCGCGTCTCGCCCCGCTCCCACTCGGGCGCGGTGCTGGAGGCGGCGGCGATGGCCTCCTGGCGGGCACGGTCGGCGGCGGCCTGGACGTCGTCCTCGGCCGCCTTCCGGGCCAGTTCGGCGCGACGTTCGGCCTCGCGGCGGATCCGCTCGTCCTCCTCCCGGAGGCGTTCCTCCGCCCGCTGGCGCGCCTTCTCCTCGGCTTCGTTGCCGAACCGCTCGATGAGCTGCTCGACCCGTTCGGCGGCCTCGCGGCGAACCTTCTCGGTGCCCTCCATCACGCGCCGGTCGATGTCGGCCTCGATCTCGGCGATCCGCTGCCGGGCGAGCGACTCGAACTCGTTCGCGTGCGCCTCGGCCTTTGCCGCACGGTCCTGGGCCTTGCGGGCGCGCTCCTCGGCGGCCTCGATCCGGTTCTTGGCCTCGCGTTCGGCGGCCTGACGGGCCTCCTTGGCGAGTCGTTCGGCCACCTCCTCGAGGTGGCGGGTGCGGGCGGCGAGCCGTTCCTCACCCTCGGCCGCGACCTTGGCGAGCGCCTCGTCGCGGGTCTCCCGTTCCTGCTTCAGCGTTCCCTCGAGCCGCTTCAGGTCCGCCTCGATCTTGGCCTGGGCCTCGCGCTGTTCGGCGTCCCGCTGCTCGAGTTCCTTCACCCTCTCTTCCGCCTTGAGCCGCGCCTCGCGGGAGGCCTCGATCTTCTCGCGCGCCTCGGCGCTCAGCTTCCGGAGCGTCTCGCGGGCCTTCGTCTTGATCTCCTCGCGGGCCTCCGCCACCTCGCGGGCGGCCTGTGCCTTGGCGGCCTCGACGCGCTGGTCGGCGGTGGCGGCACGGGCGTTCGCGGCCTCGGCCTCCTGCTTCGCCTTGCGGGCCTGGGCAAGCGACTCGCGGGCAGCCTCGAGGGCCTTCAGTTCCGCCTCGCGGGCCGCGATCTCGGCCTCGCGGGCCTTCGCCTCGCTCGCCGTCAACTCCTTGGCGAACGTCTCGATGCGCGACGTCAGCCTGGCCGAGGACTCCCCGACCTGGCGCAACTCGGGAGGCAGCCCGTTGCCGGCGGCCTCATCCTTCGACGGAGCTGGGGTTGATTCGCTCATCGTCAGGTGAACGGTACTACGAAGCGGCGACGATGGTGGCGGTATCCGGCCGCGGAGCAGCCCCCGCCGGGCGGGCCGTCGTCAGCCCAGGTCCTTCTTCAGGACCTTGCCGGTCGCGTTGCGCGGCAGCTCGGGCAGGAAGATCACGTCCCGGGGCGCCTTGTAGGAGGCGAGATTGGCCTTGACGTAGGCCCGGATCTCGGTCTCCCCCAGGACCCCCTCCTCCCTGAGCACCACGAACGCGCGCAGGGCCTGGCCGAACTTCTCGTCCTCCACCCCGACCACCGCGGCTTCCACGACCTCGGCATGGCCCGAGATCAGGTCCTCGACCTCCGCCGGGTAAACGTTCTCGCCGCCGGAGATGATCATCTCGTCGTCGCGCCCGTCGATGAAGAGCCGGCCCTCCTCGTCGAAGTGGCCGATGTCACCGCTCGCCAGGTAGCCGTCGAGATCCTCCTTGCCGCCTCCACCGGTGTAGCCCTCGAAGGTCATCTCGTTCTTGATGAAGATCCGCCCGGTTTCGCCGCGGGGAACCTCCCGGCCCGCCTCGTCGACGATCCTGACGGCGGTCCCGTACGGGGGACGGCCGGCGGTGGCCGGGTCGGCCCTCAGGTCCTCGGGGGTCGCGATCGAACCCATCGCGACCTCGGTCGAACCGTAGAAGTTGTAGACGTTGTCCCCGTACCGGTCCATCCAGGCCGTCGCGAGGCCGCCCGGCAGGGCGGATCCGGACAGGGTCACGATCTTGAGGTTCCTCGCCCGGAACCCGTCGCTCACGGACGGGTCGAGCTCGAGGATCCGCTGGAGCATGACCGGGACGGCGACGAGCACGTCCGCGTCGAAACGGTCCACGAGTTCCATCGTCCCGGCCGGGTCGAAGCGGTGCTGGAGGATCATCCGGGCGCCCACCGCGGTGCCGATCACCGAGTTGAGGTAGCCCCAGGAGTGGAACATCGGGGCCGCCATGACGATCTTCTCGTTCTCGAAGTGCGGGATGCGGTCGAGCATCCCGACGAGGACGCTGAGGCCGCTCGGGGCGGGCCGCTGGGCGCCCTTCGGGGTGCCGGTCGTTCCGGAGGTGAGGATGATGTTCCGGCCCTTGGCCGCGGGCCAGGGAAGGTCCGAATCGTCATTCGCCGCGATCAGGTCGTCGAGGCTCGGAAGGTTCGACGTGCCCGGTTCGGATTCGAAACCACAGAGCTTCTCCACCCGCTCGTCCACCTCCGAGAGCAGACCCTCGAACTCCTGGTCGAGCACGACGAGCTTCGCGCCCTCGCGCGCCGTGACGTCGGCGAGCTGGGGGCCGGAGAACATGGTGTTGAGCAGGATCACGTTCGCGCCGAGCTTCCAGCCCGCGAGGTTGGCCTCGACGAACCCGCGATGGTTGCGGCACATCAGAGCGATCCCGTCCCCAGGGCCGATGCCGAGCCCGGCGAACGCCCGGGCCAGGGCGTTGCTACGGCGGTGGACCTCCAGGTAGGTGAGCGAGCCCTTCTCGTCGTCGAGGTAGACCTTGTCGCGATGCTTGAGCGCCGCGATGCGGATCGCGGTCGCGGGAGTCGTCCCGCCCCGGAGGAAGGCGGATGCCGCGGCGGGGAGGGTGGTCGGGCCGAGCCCTCCGATCACCCCGGCGCGCTTGAGCGTCTTCAGCTCGAAACCTTTGCCCGCGAACTTCTCCGCTGCCGTCCTGAGGGGGTTCACCATCGGCGGGACTCTACCCGTGTTCAGTCGACGTCGACGGTGGCCACGGCCATGCAGGCGATGCCCTCGCCGCGCCCGATCCAGCCCATCCGTTCGTTGGTCGTGGCCTTCACGCTGACCCGGGCCGAAACCACGTCACCCAGGGTGTGGACCATCGCCGCCCGGTGCGGTCCCAGCTTCGGTTCCTCGCAGATCAGCGTCGCGTCCACGTTGGCGACCGGCCCCCTCAGCATCCCGACCACGGTCCGGAGCAGGCCGATGGAATCTGCTCCCTCCCAGGCCGGATCGGTGTCGGGGAACACCTCGCCGATGTCGCCGAGACCGGCCGCCCCGAGGAGGGCGTCGATCACCGCGTGGGTCAGGACGTCGGCGTCCGAATGCCCGGAGAGGCCTTTGTCGTGCGGGATCTCGACCCCGCCGAGGATGAGCTTCCGCCCCTCTTCGAAGCGGTGGCTGTCGTACCCGATGCCGACGCTGATCGCCATCAGGCGGCCGCCTCGCCGGCCAGTTGGCCGATCGGCACGAGCCGGCGTTCGCGGCCCTCGAACACGGCGATCTCTTCCACCCCGTGTTCCGCGAGGAAGGCGAGCGCGTCGGCGTACCGGAAGCCGATCTGGCCGGGCTCGTGCGCGTCGGACGAGAGGGCGAACACCGCGCCGGCGTCCACGCACATCTCCATGAAGGCCGGGGCCGGGTAGATCTCCCCCACGCCCTTCCGAAGGCCTGCCGTGGACACCTCGACGGCGATGCCGGACTCGGCGATCGCCTCGATGGCGGGCTCGTACATGGTCTTCGGATCGACCGAGGGGAAGCGGCCGGCGCGGCCCCAGACCTTGACCAGGTCCGGGTGGGCGAGGATGTCGAACAGTCCCGACCGGGCGGCGGAGGCGAGCGTCTCGAAGTAGCGGCGCCAGATGTCGTCGGCATCCTGGGTTCCGTCCCAGATCGTGTAGTCCTCGGTGTCGAGCGAGTGGTCGCCCAGGAAGTGGACCGACCCGACCACGTAGTCGAACGGCCTCGATCCGAGCAGCGTCTCCAGCTTCTCCTCCGCGCCCAGGACGTAGTCGCCCTCGATTCCCAGCTTGATCGGGCTGGCCTTCACCGCCTCGACGTACTGGTCGATGTCGTCGATCGCCCACTCGTCCCAGAACGGGTGCCGCCAAACGGTGAGGGCCTCGGTGAAGCGGTACATGTGCTCCGCGCAGCCGAGGTCGGTCACGCCGGCCTCCCGGGCCGCTTCGACGTAACGGGCGATGTTCTCCTGGGTGAAGTGATCGGCGGCGCGGGCCGAGAGGTCGTCTCCGCGCAGGTGGAGGTGGTAGTCGGTGATCGCTGGGGTCATTGGCTTTTCTCGAGGAGGAGGGCGGCCAGTTCGAGGTCGCCGGGGACGGTCACCTTGATATTGCCGGACGGCGACTCGATCACGCCGACCGACCCGCCGGCGAGTTCGACCAGAGACGCGTCGTCGGTGGCCGAGGCCAGATCTCCGTCCTCGATCGCGCGGCGCAGGATCCCGGTGCGGAACACCTGGGGCGTCTGCACGGCGACCAGCTCGGAACGGTCGAGGGTCTCGACCACGACGCCGTCACCCCCGAGGCGCTTGACCGTGTCGGTCATCGGTGCCCCCGCGATCAGCGCGTGGAGTTCGGGGTCCTGGTCGAGCCCGATCACGGCGGCGTCGATCAGGGCGGAACTGACCAGCGGCCGGGCCGCATCGTGGACGACGACCATGCCCGGGTCGTGGCCGGCGGCACCGATCGCCTCGAGCCCCTTGGCGACCGAGTGGGATCGGGTCTCACCTCCCTCCACCGTCACGATGTCCGGTTCCGTGAAGCGATCCGCCATGCCCGGCGGCACGGCCACGTAGATGCGATCGATGTTCGTCGCCCGCCGGAACGCGTCGACCGACCAGGCGTAGAGCGGCCGCCCGTTCAGCTCCACGAGGGCCTTGGGCCCGCCGGCTCCGAGTCTCTGCCCGGAACCGGCGGCCACTATGAGTGCCGGTACCCCCATGAAACCGGGGTCCGTCCCGCCTTACGGCCTACGCCGCGGCGGCAGCCACCGAGGCCTCGTAGCGCTCCTCGAGCAGGCTGTCGAGGTAGCTCTCGGCTCCCTCTTCGTCCTTGTCGAGCGCGTACATGAACTCGGAGGCCAGGATCTTCTTGGCCCGGGTGTACATCTGCTTCTCGCCGGTCGACAGCCCCTTCTCCATCTCCCGGAGAGCGAGGTTGCGGACGACCTCGGCCAGTTCGAAGACGTCACCCGTCTTGATCTTTTCCTTGTTGTACTTGAACCGGCGATTCCAGTTCTTGGGCATGTCGGAGACCTCATCCGAAAGCACCGAGATGACCTTCTTGATCTCGTCCTCGTCGATGACCCGCCGCAGTCCGGCCTCCCCGGCCTTCTCGGTGGGGACCTTCACGGTCAGGTCGTTGTGGAGGATCTTGATCGTCAGGTACTCACGGGTTTCACCCATGAGCTCGGCATCGGCCTTCTTCAGGACCACGCCCGCTCCGTGATGCGGATAGACGACCTTGTCGCCTTCCTCGAAATCGCACACGTAAGGAACGAGGTCCTCGAGGTCCTCGTCAAGCACTTCGCCGTTCACTGCCTCTGAATCGGAAATCAGATGCTCCTTTGTGTCTTAGTTGACGACGAGAACGCCGTCATGTGTTCAAAAACCGGTCCGCCATCACGGATTCCTGGAGTCTCCGCACTCCTTCACGGATCTCCTTGGCCCGGGACGGGCCCACTCCGTCGACGGCAGCCAGTTCTTCGTCGGTGGCCCGTAGGGCCTCTTCGACGCTGCCGAAGTTCTGCACGATCTTCTGGATCACGAGCCGCGGCAGGCGCGGCAGGTTGCTGAGCATGCGGTAGCCGCGCGGCTCCGTCACGAGATCCAGGGTGTTGACCTTGCGGTCGTAGCCGAGCAACTCGGCCAGGCGCCCGAAATCGAGCACGTCCTGGTGCGGCATCGCCGCCAGCTGCTCCAGCATGTACTGGACGTTCTCCTCCGTGTCCTCCACCGCGTAGTCGCGCATCAGCGCGACCCGCTCGGCCGCGACGCCGACCATGGTCTCCTCGAGCTGCATCTCGATCAGCCGGCCCTCGGTGCCCAGCTCGATCACGTAGCGCTCGACCTCTGTGGCCATGCGCGAGACGAGCTCCGAGCGCTGGAGCACGGCCAGGGCGTCGTACAGGACGACGCTGCCGCCGAACTCGCTGCGCGTTAGGCGGGTCGAGAGCTCGTCCAGCCGGGTGCGGTACTTGTTCAGCGTCGCCAGGGCCTGGTTGGACTTGGCGAGCACGGAGGGAATGTCCTGGAGGATGTACTTCACCCCGTCCAGGTAGAGGGAGACGACTTCGCGCCGCTGTGAGATCGCTACCACGAGCGCGTCCACCTGCTTCGAGATGCGCTCCGCGGTGCGGTGGCGCGTGCCGGTCTCGTTGGAGTGGATCGTCGGGTCCGGCATCATCTGGACGTTCGCCCAGGTGATCTTGCTGCCGTCCGCGTTGATCAGGATGGCGCCGTCCATCTTGGCCACCTGGTAGAGCATGGCCGGGCTGTAGTCGATGTCGAGCCGGATCCCGCCGGAGAGCATGAAGGCGAAATCCTCCGTCTCCCCGACCACGATGAGGCCGCCGGTGCGGGCGTGCACGATGTTGTCGATCCCCTCGCGGAGGTCCGTGCCCGGCGCAACGGCGTCGAGGGCGCGCAGCAGTCGAGGATCCTGACGCTCTGAAAGGTGAGCGAGATCACTTTCGACTACCGGTGACATTCACCAAATTATGCCAGATTTCGCATTCCAATGCGGTCTGGCGTCGGTCTGGGCGCTCGATTGCCGCGCCGCCCGACGGGGCTGGTTCCCGCCCATGAAGCCGAATTCAGGCTTCCCTCAAGATCAGGCCGCCACGGACGATTCCGCGGTGCGAGATTCGGAAAATGCGGCTTTCAGGGCCTGGCGCACCGTCGCACACGGCGCGAGGCCGTTCAGGCGCTCGGCACTGCGCGGCCCGATCACAGGCGCCAAGCCGAACTTGGCGGCTTCCGCCACCCTGCGGTCGGCGTGGGCGACGTACCTGAGGTCCCCGGTGAGCCCCAGCTCCCCGAAGCAGGCGAGCGGGCGGCCGTCGGGTCCCGCCAGGGCCTCTCCGCGCTGGGCGGAGGCTACGGCGAGGGCGACCGCCAGGTCGGCCCCCGGCTCGTCGATCCGCACGCCGCCGACCACGTTCACGAAAACGTCCGCCGTGCCGAGGCCGAGGCGGGCGTGGCGGGCCAGCACCGCGAGGATCATGCTGAGCCGGTTGCGGTCGATCCCGTTCACCACCCGGCGCGGGATCTCGAGCTCCGACGGGGAGACCAGCGCCTGCACCTCGACGAGGACGGGCCTCGTTCCCTCCATGGAGGCCAGCACGACCGACCCCTGCGCCCCGGTCGCCTCCTCGACGAAGCGGGCGGACGGGTCGAGCACCTCGGTGAGACCGCCGGAGCGCATCTCGAAGACGCCGACCTCCGAGGTCGCCCCGAACCGGTTCTTGATCGCCCTGAGCGTTCGCCAGGTCCGTTCGCGTTCGCCCTCGAACCGCAGAACGCAGTCGACGAGGTGTTCCAGGACGCGCGGCCCGGCAAGGCTTCCCTCCTTGGTCACGTGGCCCACCAGGATCACCGCCACGTCCAGCCGCTTCGCCTGCTCGGCCAGGGCATTGGCAGCCTCGCGGACCTGTCCCACCGAGCCGGGGGCGCCGCTCAGCTCGGAGCTGTGCATGGTCTGGATCGAATCGATCACGCAGACCGCGGGCCGTTCCTCCTCGATCGTCCCCAGGACGGTCTCGAGCGAGCTCTCGGCGAGCGCCTTCACCTCGAGGGCCTCCGGGCCGAGCCGCTCGGCCCGCATGCGGACCTGGGCCGCCGACTCCTCCCCGGAGACGTAAAGGGTGTCCACCCCCGCCGCCTGAAGGTTCGCCATCGCCATCCCGGTCAGGGTGCTCTTGCCGATGCCGGGGGAGCCGCCGAGCAGGATCAGCGATCCGGGCACCACGCCACCCCCGAGGACCCGGTCGAGCTCCCCGATCCCGGTCGAGAACCGCTCGACCCTGGTCGCCTGCACCTCGCGCAGGGGGACGGCGCGGCCGGGGCTGCCGGCCGCTATCGCCCGGCCGTTGCCACCGCGGGTCCCGCCGCCGGTGGCCTTCGGAGCCGGTCTCGGGGCCGCCTGTTCGACGAGGGTGTTCCACTCGCGGCACTCCGGGCACTGTCCCGTCCAGGCCATCGCCACATGTCCGCAGCTCTGGCAGACGTGCTGTGATCGGATCTTCGCCACGGTGTGAGGGTAAGCGTCGCGGTGGACGGCCTCACCCCGGCATGTGGGAAATCCGCAAGCGGGGCGGGCACCGGGCGCAATATCCTCCAGGCATGTTCTGGACCGTGATGATCTTCCTCCACGTCGTAGCCATGGCCTTCTTCCTCGGGGGGCAGATCATGCTGGCCTCCACGATCGTCCCGGTGCTGCTGCGGACGGAGCCGGCCGACCCGGACAAGATGCGCGCCGTCGCGCAGCGCTTCGGCGTCGGATCGTTGATCGCCCTCGGCGTGCTGCTCCTCACCGGGATGGGGATGGCCTCTCACTTCGAGCTGTGGGACTACGGCCCGTTCCAGGTCAAGATGACCCTGGTGATCGCCACGATCATCGCCGTGCTGCTCCACACCGTCAGGGGGCAGAACCACGTGCTGATGGGGATCACCTTCCTGCTGACCCTCGCCACCGTGTACGCGGGTGTGAATCTCACGCACTGAGCGGCCGGGGCCGGGCCCGGGGGTTGATAGCTTCACTGGCCCATGAGCACCTCTGAAGACCTCGCGCCCGAGGCACCGGGCGGCGCCCGGGAGATCCGGTTCCTGAACATCATCGCGGCCGTCGCGATCCTCGACTTCCTGCTGCTGATCCCCCTCGTGTGGGCCTCGCGCTGGGTCGCCGACAAGCACGACGTGGTGTCAGTGCTCGGGCCGATCCACGGGTTCTTCTTCGTGGTCCTCATCGGGCTCTGCGCCTACGGATCCCTCCAGAAGTGGTGGGGCTGGTGGTTCCCTGTCATCACGGTGATCACCGGTGGTGCGATCGGCTCCCTGATCGGGGACATCGTCGTCCGTCGTCAACTCAAGGAAAGGGCCGCATCGTGAGCGATACCGCGCTGGCAGACGTCACCTGGAACCTCGACGACCTGCTGGAGGGCGACGCCTCCGACCCCGAGGCCGCCGTCACGGCCCTCCTGGACGAGGCGGAAAAGGCCTCCGAGAAGTTCGCCGCCGAGTACGAGGGCAAGGTCGCCGAGCTGGACGGAACCGGGTTGATCGTCGCGATGACGAAGCTGGCCGACATCTCCGACCGGGTCGGCCGGGCGCTGAACTACGCCCACCTCCGGTTCGCCGCCGACACCGCCGACCCCGCCAACGGGGCGCTGCTCCAGATGGGCTCCGAGCGCGCGACCCGGATCCAGACGCGGCTCCTCTTCTTCGACCTCGAGTGGGCCGACCTGGATGACGAACGGGCGGAGGAACTGCTCGCCACTCCCGGCCTCGAGTTCTGCGAACACCACCTGCGCAACGAGCGCCGCTACCGCGACCACCTGTTGAGCGCCCCCGAGGAAAAGATCATCACCGAGCTCTCGGTGACCGGCGCCAGCGCCTGGTCCCGCCTCTTCGACGAGCTGACCTCGGCGATCCGGGTCGACCTGCCCGGCGGGGACGAGCCCGTCAGCCTCGACATCGCCCTTTCCCGCCTCCACGACCCGGACCGGGAGGTCCGCCGCTCGACCGCGGAGGCGATCACCGCGGCGCTAGAGCCTGGACTCCGCACCCGGGCCTACGTGTTCAACACGCTGCTCCAGAACAAGGCGACCATGGACCGCCTGCGCCGCTACCCGCATTGGCTCGCGACCCGCAACCTCAGCAACGAGGCTTCGGACGAGTCGGTCGAGGCCCTGATCGAGGCGGTCAAGGGCCGCTACGAACTGGCCCGCTCCTGGTACCGGACGAAGGCCAAGCTTCTCGGGATCGATCGCCTCGCCGACTACGACCGGATGGCCGCCGTCGCGACGGATGACGTCACCATCGAGTGGGAGGAGGGCCGCGAGATCGTCCAGAGCGCCTTCGACTCGCTCGCCCCGCAGGCCGGCGAGGTGGTCGAGAAGTTCTTCGAGGGCCGCTGGATCGACGCTCCGCCCGCCCCGGACAAGCGCGGTGGCGCCTTCTCCGCCTCCACGGTGCCCTCGGTCCACCCGTACGTAATGCTGAACTACACCGACCGGCGGCGCGACGTGCTGACGCTCGCCCACGAGCTCGGACACGGCCTCCACCAGGCCCTCGCCGCGAAACAGGGAATCTTCCACCAGGACACCCCGCTGACCGTCGCGGAGACCGCCTCGGTGTTCGCCGAGGAACTCGTCTTCGGGCGTCTCCTGGCGGCAGAGAAGGACCCGGCCTCGCGGCTGGGCCTGCTCTCGGAGTCGGTGGAGGGACAGATCGCGACCATCTTCCGCCAGATCGCGATGAACCAGTTCGAGGACCAGGTCCACACCGCCCGCCGCGAGGAGGGCGAACTGTCGGTGGAGCGGTTCGGCGAGATCTGGGCCGGTACCCAGGAGGAGCTCCTCGGTGATTCCGTCGAGATCACCGACGGCTACCGCTCCTGGTGGTCGTACGTCCCCCACTTCATCGGGTCGCCCGGCTACGTCTACGCGTACGCGTACGGTCAGCTGCTGGCGCTCTCGGTCTACCGTCTGTACGAGGAGCGTGGCGAGGAGATCGTTCCGGGCTACCTCGAAATGCTCTCCGCAGGTGGTTCGAAATCACCGGAGCAACTCGGGGCGCTCGTCGGGGTTGACCTGAGTGACCCCTCCTTCTGGGACAACGGACTGGACCTCGTGGCGGGCCAGATCGAAGCGGCGCAGAAAGCCGCCGACGAGGTCCTCGCCGCTCGCGGCTGAAGGCTCGCGCGCGGCGCTCCGCGCGATCCGGCCGTTGCCCCCGCAGGGTCCACTGGAGTAGGAAAGGGGTGGGGTCGTCCACGGGTATCGGGCCGCCGATACCGGGTAACGGAGGGTCATGGCAGAGCAACCGAGAAAACCGAGGGTCTCCCAGGACGCCCGACGGGCCGACGTGATCGACGCGGCGCTGGTCGAGTTCGGACGTTACGGCTACTCCGGGACGTCCACTTCGATGATCGCCCAGCGGGCGGGGATCAGGCAGCCTTACATCTACGCGCTGTTCGAGAACAAGCGCGACCTGTTCCTCAACTGCCACGACGTCCTGAACGACCGGATCCGCGAGACCTTCCGGAACTCAGCCCGGCCCGAGGATTCACCGTACGAACGACTGCGCAAGATGGGGCTCGCGTACCTGGAGTTGATCACCGACGATGACCGGGTCCGTTGTCACCTGCAGATCTATGCCGCGGCCGGCACGGACGACCTGCAGGAACCGATCCGGGATGGGTTCACCCGGCTCTTCGAGGACATCGTCGAGATCTCCGGCGCGGAGGAGCCGGAGGTCGCCCGGTTCTTCGCCACCGGGATGCTCATCAACGCCCTTTCCGCCCTGGGAGAGCCGGCCACCGGCATGATCGACTACCTTCGCGTGTCTCCGGAGGACGACGTTTGAGAATTCCGCACCTGCTTCTCGCGGCCGTCTTGGCCGCCACCCTGTCGGCCGGCCTCGCGCTGGCCCCCTCGGCCACGGTCGCGGGCCCGGATGCCACCGCTTCCAGGTACCAGAAGACCAAGCCGGTCGGCTGGGGCCCGCGCACCAGCAAGGCCGCGGCGAAGCTCGTCAAACGGTCCCGCTTCGAACCGCGTCCCGGCAACTACAAGGCCAACCATCGCGTCCCGGGCAGGAAGATGCTTCGCGCCTGGCGCAAGCGCAGCGAGATGCCCTACAAGCGCTTCGTGGACGGGCGCTTCAAGGGGACGACCGACGAGATCATCCAGTGGGCATCGCTCAAGTGGGGAATCGACACCGACACGATGCGGGCCGTGGCTGCGGTCGAGTCGTGGTGGGACATGAAGGTGAGGGGCGACGACGGCGACTCCTTCGGCCTGTACCAGGTGCGCCGCCCCTACCACTGCTGGGGTAAATGCAAGATCGCCCGCTACTACACCGCCTTCAACGCCGACTACTACGGCGCGATCATCCGGGCCTACTACGACGGCAAGCAGCAGTGGCTGAACACGGTCGAGGGCAACGGCAAGCGCTACCGGGCGGGTGACCTCCAGGGCAGCATGGGCGCCTGGTATTCGGGCCGCTGGTGGGGGCCGCCGGAACGGCCGGTCGAGCCCTACCTGGAAATGATCGCCCGGCGCAAGGCCGAGAAGATCTGGAAGCACCCCGACTTCATCGCCTACGGCAAGAAGGGTTGAGGGACCGGCGTCCGCTCAGCGCTTCCGGCGGAGCTTCGTCTGGGCGAGCCGCTGCACGGCGTTGTTGGACCGGACCCGGAAGGTCACCGGGTAGACGGTCTTCTGCTTCGCCCTCCAGGTCAACCGGACCCGGAAGTTGAGTCGGCGGGACTGGGATCCCCCGATCGCTCCCACGGTGCGGCAGCGGGAGCCGGCCAGCTTCAGCACGCGCTTGTTCATGTTCGCGCAGACCCGGACGTTGTTGGCCGTAGCCAGGCCCAGGTTGCGGACCGTGAGGTTGATCGAAGCGACCTTCCCCGCCCGGAGAGACCTCCGCGCCGGGTTGGCCTTGACGCTCAACCGGGTCCCGTTCCCACCCGTGCCCGAGAGGGTGGTCACCTGGTTTCCGGTCGGGCTCTCGACCGTGACCGTGGCACTCTTCGGGCCGGTGGACTGGGGGTCGAACCTGACCTGGAAGGAACAGAAGGTCTGGGCCTCGAGCACACGCACGCAGTTGCCGTCGTTCACGAGGGTGAACTCGGCCGCGTCGGGCCCGGTCAGCTGAATTCCGGTCACCTCGCCGGCGGTCTCTCCCGAGCTCCGGATCGTGAGCGTGTTCGAGGCCCCGAATCCGAGGTTCAGGCGCCCGAACTCGATCTGGCTCGGGCTGGTCGTGATCATCGGCGCCGTGAACCTGGAGAGCATCACCTCCGGCACCCCGGTGGAGCCGTTGAACACCGCCAGGGTCACGTTGGAGTCGGCGACCACGAATCCGGGATCGGTGACGCTGACGAAACCGGCCGGAGTGAAGTTGTCGAACGCTGTGTTGGAGAAGCGGGTCCAGGAACTGGAGAGTGCCGCGGGCTGCTCCCAACCGATGATCCCGACGAAGTTCTTGTTCGCCGCGATGGTCGGGTCCGTGGTTCCGACCAGTCCCGATCCCGCGGCGCCCCAGCCCATGGTCCTCTGGCTGTCGATGTACCGGGCGGACTGGAAGACGGACGCCCCTCCCCCCTGGTCCAGCCTCCACATGGCGATCGGAAGGGCCCCGGCGGGCGCGATCATCTTCAGGTCGTCCACGACCACCGGCTTGTCCCTCACCCACGGGCTGATGACCGTGGTGGCGGGGGCGACCGGGGGCGGGTTCGTGGTGTCCAGCGTGCCGCGGAACTGCTCGACCGCCCAGCTGGTCAACGTGAAGGGTCCGGCGCCAGGGTCGTCCGGATCGACCTGGGTCGAGGTGCGGTACCGGACCCAGCCGAGGTTCAGCTGGTTGTCGCTGCCGAAGACCACCTGGGCGTCGTGGGGATCGCCCCCGGTACCGATCCCGATCGGATCTCCCGGGTTCACGGGCTCGGTCGGCCAGAGCATCTGGACCAGCCCGCCGAGCGAACCGTCGACGGCGATCTCCCGGGCGAACACGTTCGCCGTGTCCCCCGAGCCCTGGGCCCAGACCGCCGTGAACGCGTGGGTCAGGGGCGAGGCGGCGATGTCGGGGACGTCCGCCGAGCCCTTGCCGGGGTCGGAAAGATTGTGGATCGTGCCCGAGGTCCCGTCGGCACCGACCCGGACGCCCTGCACCACCCAGCCCAGGCCGTTGAACTTGCGCCAGGCGAGCGCAGCCGAACCGTCGCCGGCCAGCGCTATCGAGATGTCGGCGGCGGGCTGGCCGGCGGGTCCGACGGCCGAACGGGTTTCGATGGGTCCGAACGTGCCGTCCGCGGCGATGCTTCGCGAGTGGACCGTGTCGTCGAGCGCGGAGAGGTTCAACCAGGCGACCATCGCCGAGCCGTCCTCGCGGATCTCGACCACCGGAGAGTCGGCCTGCATGTCCGGGGCCGAGATCGTCTGGGGCGGGGTCGCCGACCCGTCGATTGTGACCTTGGACCCCCTGATCACGTCGAACCCGCCGACGTTCTGCTTCCAGACGACCCACGCGGTGCCCTGGGAGTTGCCTGCGACCTCCACCTGGCTGGTCGGGAGACCGGCGCCGGAAATCGAGACCGGGGTGCTCCAGCCCGCCTGGGCGGAAGCGGGAACGGCGAGCACCAGGAAGGCGAGCAGGAGCGATGCGAATGCTCGCTTGGTCACGCCGGAAGTTGCAGCTCGTTCCCGCAAGAGATCCTCCATCCCTAAGAGTGTCGGGTCAGTCTAATACTCGAACACCACGGAGAGTCGGGGGTCTCGGTGAGACCCTCCGTACCCTCGTCCGCGGGTTACTCGGCCGCGGTTTCCGAGGCCGGACCGTCGGTCTGGTCGGGCTTGGCCGGGGCCGGGTCACTCGTGGCCGGTCCCGAGGAGCCCGCGCCCACGCCGACCTTTTCCGGTTCGTCGTCCTTCTTCTTCTTGCGACGCGGCTTCGTGATCTTGAGCTCGAGCGGCTTGTCCTCGTCGTCGCCGGCCTCGTTCCGCTTCACGGTGACCAGGGACCCCGCGACGGACTCTCCGCCGCCGGCCTTCAGCACCTCGTCGGCGAGCGGGTCCTCGATGTAGCGTTGGATGGCCCGGCGCAGCGGGCGGGCGCCCATGGCCGGATCCCAGCCCTTGTCGGCCAGGAAGTCCTTGGCGGCGTTGTCGAGTTCGAGCATGAGCTCGTGCTCGGCGACCTGGTTGCGGACCCGGGCCAGCATCAGCTCGATGATCTCCCGCACTTCCTCGCGGCTCAGCTTGTGGAAGACGATGACCTCGTCGATGCGGTTGAGGAACTCGGGCCGGAAGACCTTCCGGAGCTCGCTCATGATGCGGCCCTTCATGTCGTCGTACGAGATGCCGGTCTCGTCCGAGACGGTGAAGCCGATGCCCTGGTTCCGTGCGATCTCGTTCGCCCCGATGTTCGAGGTCATGATGATGATCGCGTTGCGGAAGTCCACCGTGCGGCCCTGGGAGTCGGTCAGGCGACCGTCCTCCAGAATCTGGAGCAGGATGTTGAAGACGTCCGGGTGGGCCTTCTCGATCTCGTCGAGCAGCAGCACCGAGTACGGCTTGCGGCGCACGGCCTCGGTGAGCTGCCCGCCCTCGTCGTAACCGACGTAACCGGGGGGCGAGCCGACCAGGCGGCTGACCGCGTGCTTCTCCATGTACTCGGACATGTCGATGCGAACCATCGAGTCCTCGTCCCCGAACAGGAACTCCGCCAGGGTGCGGGCGAGCTCGGTCTTGCCGACGCCCGACGGGCCGAGGAACACGAAGGAGCCGGCGGGCCGCTTCGGATCCTTGATCCCGGCACGGCTGCGGCGGATCGCCTTCGAGACGGCCTCGATCGCGGCTTCCTGACCGATGACGCGCTTGTGCAGCTCGTCCTCCATCTGGATCAGCTTCTTGGTCTCGGCCTCGGTGAGCTTGAAGACCGGGATGCCGGTCCACATCGAGACGATGTCGGCGATCTCCTCTTCGCCGAGCACCGGGCGCTCACCCTCCTCGCCCTCGGCCCACTCCTCTTCGAGCTGGCGCTTGCGGGTGGTGAGCTGCCGCTCGGTGTCGCGCAGGTTGGCGGCCTTCTCGAACTCCTGGGCCTCGATCGCGGCTTCCTTCTCGCGGCGGGCCGTCTCGATCTCCTCTTCGAGGTCACGGTAGACGGGCGGAGCGGTCATCGACTTGATGCGCATCCGCGAGGCGGCCTCGTCGATCAGATCGATCGCCTTGTCGGGCAGGAAACGGTCCGAGATGTACCGGTCGGCCAGTTCGGCGGCGGCCTCCAGCGCGTCGTCCGAGATCTGGACCTTGTGGTGCTGCTCGTAGCGCTCGCGCAGCCCCTCGAGGATCTTCACGGTCTGTTCCGGGGTCGGCTGGTCGACGCGGATCTGCTGGAAGCGGCGCTCCAGGGCGGAGTCGCGCTCGAGGTACTTGCGGTACTCGTCGAGCGTGGTCGCGCCGATCGTCTGGATCTCACCGCGGGCCAGGGCCGGCTTGAGAATCGAGGCGGCATCGATCGCACCCTCGGCGGCGCCGGCACCGACCAGGTTGTGGATCTCGTCGATGAACAGCACGATGTCGCCGCGCTGCGCAATCTCCTTCATGACCTTCTTCAGCCGTTCCTCGAACTCGCCGCGGTACTTCGAGCCCGCGACCAGGGCGGCCAGGTCGAGCGTGTAGATCTGCTTGTTCCGCAGCATCTCCGGGACCTCGCCCTTGATGATGCGGGCGGCCAGGCCCTCGACCACGGCGGTCTTCCCGACCCCGGGCTCGCCCAGCAGCACCGGGTTGTTCTTGGTCCGGCGGGACAGGATCTGCATGATCCGCTCGATCTCCGTCTCGCGACCCACGACCGGGTCCAGCTTGCCGTCCTCGGCGAGCTTGGTCAGGTTGCGGCCGAACTGGTCGAGCAGCTTCGAGGACTTCTTGCCGCCCTCGCTCTGGCCGGAACCGGAGGAGGTGCCGCTGCCGCCCTGGCCGGGCCGGCGACCGCCGGGACCAGAGAGCATGCGGATGACCTCGTTGCGGATTTTGTCCGAGTCGGCGTCGAAGTCCAGCAGGATGCGGGCGGCGACGCCCTCGTTCTCGCGGACCAGGCCGAGCAGGATGTGCTCCGTGCCGATGTAGTTGTGACCGAGGCTCAGAGCCTCGCGCAGGGCCAGTTCCAGCACCTTCTTCGCGCGGGGCGTGAAGGGGATCTGGCCGGAGGTCACTTCCTCACCGGAGCCGACGATGCGGACCACCTGGGCCCGGACGCGCTCGACCGTGATCTCCAGGGACTCGAGGACACGCGCGGCCAATCCCTCTTCTTCGCGCAGCAGGCCGAGAAGGATGTGCTCCGTGCCGATGTAGTTGTGCTTGAGCGTCCTCGCCTCTTCCTGGGCCAGGACCACTACCTGTCGTGCGCGTTCTGTGAATCTCTCGAACAAGGGTCTCTCTACCTCAAACCTCGGGGATTGGCTGAGTATCGGTTATCGGTCGGTCGGTCCTGCGGTTAATCGTGATTCTTCTCTCTGTGTGGCGGCTTTTGAAGACGGCGAAGCGCCGGGTGCCCTATCCCTGTTTCGAAAACGCGAAACTCCTTGGGGATGTGACCTCCGGTCTTCTAGGGGCGAGCGAATAAGCCAGTATAACGAGCCGCCTCCCCCGGCCCGACGGGTGGGGAATCGCTTGAGCAGGCCGAGAACCGCGGTTATGAGATCCGGGCGGCGAGCCCGCCCGGATCACCTCAGGCGGTAGCGGGTGAATCCGAGGTAGAGGGCCTCGAGGCCCGAGAGCCGGTCCCGGACTGCGATGCGCCTGCCGCGACGGATCACGTCCGGGTCACGCACGGTGTCGTGGCCTCCGCCGCCGATGATCCGGTCGCGGGCCCGGTCCTGGTTGTTCTCGAACCAGTCAGCCCCGGGGCCGCCGATCAGGATGTCGGCTCCGGCCCCGCCCTGGATGGTGTCGCTGCCGGGGCCGCCGAGGATGCGGTCCCGGCCGGCGGGCTTCCCGTACGGACGCGAGAAGACCGCGTCACGGTAGAAATCGCCGTACAGGCTGTCATTCCCGGCGCCACCGACGAGAACGTCGTTGCCGCCCTCGCCCTGGAGCATGTCGCGTCCCGGACCGCCGATCAGGACGTCGTTCTTGCGGCCGCCGTAGAGCGAGTCGTTTCCGGGCCCGCCATCGGCCTTGACCTGGAGCGACTTGTCGACCAGGAGGCTGTCGATTCCGCCCCCGAGCGACGCCAGCACCGAGGTGGGTCCGCCCTTCCCCCGCCGGCAGTAGACCGAACCGCTATCGACCTGCCAGCAAGCGCCCGGCTTGCTGTCGGTGGCGAGCTTCAGTCGGGTCTCGATGATCGAGATCGACCAGACCGGAACCTCGGGGCTCTCCCAGTTGCCGTCGGGCGCGGACGAGGAAGCGGTCACCATCACGCTCTCGATCCGGTTGGTCCCCTGGATCACGATGGTCGGCTTGCCCTTGACGTCGGTTACCCCGGCGATGGCGGTCGCCGCCTGGGCAGCGGATGCGCAGCCCAGGAAGGCGAGGATGAACGAAATGGCGGCGACGACGGTTCTTCTCAACTCCCTGCTCCCTACTCGTGGTGGTTTTCTCAATTACGAAGGTCGAGCGGGGTGGTTACGTCAATCGCGCATCGCCGGGAAGAGCACTACCTCCCGCAGCGAGGAAGAGCCGGTCAACATCATCACCAGGCGGTCGATCCCGAGGCCCACGCCACCCGTGGGCGGCATCCCCTGCTCAAGGGCCTCGATGAATGACTGGTCAAAAGGCTGGGCCTCGTCGTCGCCGCGGTCGATCTCGGCGGCTTGCTGTTCGAAGCGACGGCGCTGCTCGTCCGGATCGTTCAGCTCGGAGAATGAGTTGGCGATCTCCACACCACCCACGAACGCCTCCCAGCGCTCCACCTTGCCGGGCTTTTCGCGATGGCTCTTGGCGAACGGCGAGAGTTCCTCCGGGTAGTCGAGGATGAAGGTCGGCTCGATCAGGTTCGGCTCGACCCGCTTCGAGAAGACCGTGTCGACAAGCTTGCCCCAGCCGGCGGTCTCGTCCTCGTTGCCGGTCGCGTCCGAGAGTGCGTCGCGGTCGGTCAGTTCGTCGATGTCGATGTCCGCGTGCTGGAGGATCGCGTCGCGAAGGGTGATCCGTTTCCACGGTGCGGCCAGGCTGATCGTGCGGCCGCCGCGCTCGATCTCGGCCTTGCCGAGCACCTTCTCCGCCACGGTCGAGACCAGCTCCTCGAGTTCGGCCGCGGTGTCGTTGTAGTCCGCGTAAGCCTCGTACCACTCGAGCATCGTGAACTCGGGGTTGTGCTTCATCGAGATGCCCTCGTTGCGGAAGTCCTTGCCGAGCTCGTAGACCTTGTCGATGCCGCCGACGACGCAGCGCTTGAGGTAGAGCTCGGTGGCGATCCGCAGGAAGAGCTGGCGGTCGAGCGCGTTGTGGTGGGTGACGAAGGGCCGCGCGAGCGCGCCGCCGTAGAGCGGCTGCAGGACCGGCGTCTCGACCTCGAAGAAGCCGCGGTCGTCCAGCCAGCGACGGACCTCGCTCACGGTGCGGGCACGGATCCGGAAGATCTCGCGGGATTCCTCGTTGGCGATGAGGTCGAGCTCGCGCCGGCGGTACCGCGTCTCGGTGTCCTCCAGGCCGTGGAACTTGTCCGGCGGCGGCCGGAGCGACTTGGTCAGGAGCTCCCAGGAGGAGGCCTCGATCGAGAGCTGGCCGCGGCGGGTGACGATCGCGCGTCCCTCGACCCCGATGAAGTCTCCGAGGTCGAGGTCATCGAGGAGCGAGTACGCGTCTCCGAGGACGTCTGCCTTCGCGTGGATCTGGATCTGGCCGGTGGCGTCCCTCAGGTCGATGAAGGCAGCCTTGCCGTGGCCCCGGCGGGCAATGATCCGGCCCGCGACCCGGTGGACGGAGTCGGTCTCCGCCCCGGCCTCCAGGCCTTCGTGCTGCGTGAGAACGGTGGCGATCTCCTCGCGGCGCTCGAACGAGTGCGGGAAGGGCTCGACGCCCGCTTCGCGCAGGCGTTCGAGCTTTTCGCGCCGTTCGGTGAGGATTCCGGCGAACCCTTCACCGGCTCCGTCGCTGCCGCTGGTCTCGCGCTCTTCGGTCATGCGGGATCCGGACCGGGCGAACTCAGGCGGCTTCGATCTTGGTGATCTTGAAGGTCTTCTCGGGTCCGCGCGGGGCCGGGATGGTCACGATCTGGTTGACCTTGCCCCCGATCAGAGCGGCACCGATCGGCGATTCGCTGGAGAGCTTGCCCTGCGAGAGGTCCGCCTCGGTCGACCCGACGATCTGGAACTTCTTCGAATCGCCGGAGTCCTGGTCCTTGATGTGGACGATCGAACCGAAGGCGACCTCACCCTTGTCGGGAGCGTCCTCGACTACCTTGGAGCGACGCAGGCGCTCCTCGAGCTGGACGATCTGGGCTTCGAGCTGAGCCTGTTCGTTCTTGGCGTCGTCGTACTCGGCGTTCTCGGAGATGTCGCCGAAGTCGCGGGCCTCCCTGATCCGTTCGGCCACCTCGCGACGGCGCACAGTCGACAGGTACTCGATTTCCTCCTCGAGCTTCTTCAGACCTTCTGGTGTGATTTCAGACTGACGACTCACAGGTATCAACCTCTCTTGGGACGGCCGGGAATGCTCCCCCGGCCCTGAAAATGACGAACGCCCTGAGCGGCACCAGGTGGTACCGGCAGGGCAGCGGACGGGCGATTATAGCGACGAGACCCGGGAACCAAGTGACTCGTTCACGACCCGGGCGAACCCCTCCGGGTCCTCCATCTGCGGATAGTGGCCGATTTCCGGCATCCGGGTCACCGGCAGGTCGGGCCTCATCTCGAGCAGACCGTCCAGCACCTCGGGCACCGCCACCGGATCCTGCATGCCCCAGGCGAGGCTCAGGTCGCCCCGCCAGTTCGAGACGGCCCCGTGCCACCGGTCGGCGTAGATCTCGCGTTCGTCCATGTACGACACGAGCTTGTGGCCGAGCCGGTTTCCGTCGTTCCAGGTCATGAGGCTCCAGTAGTCGGAGGCGTCCGCGTCGGACATCGGGTGCTTCTCGCCGAAGACGGACGAGAACTGGCGCCGGAAGAAAGCCTCGTTGGAGAACCGGGCCGCCAGGGGCCCGAGCGGTCCGCGGAGCAGATTCTGGGCCAGGGTCGGGTTGGATCGTTCGACGAGGATCGACCCGTTGAAAAGCAGCATCCCGGTGAGGTCGAACCGGAGTTCCCCGGCCAGGTCCCGGGCCAGGAGCTCCGTCCCGACCGAACTGCCGAGGTCGTGCGCGCAGACCGAGGTGGGACGTTCTCCCCAGTGCCGCTGGATCAGCTCCTCGGTGAGATCGGCCTGCCAGGAGAGCGTGTACGAGTGGTCCCGCGGCTTGTCCGAGAACCCGAAGCCGAGGAAGTCGAAGGCCAGGATCGCCCGGTCGGGCATGAGTTCGACCAGGTAACGCCAGTCGAACGAACAGGTCGGAAAACCGTGGAGCAGAACCAGCAGCGGCCCCTTGCCGTCCTGGAAGTAGGTGTGGATCCGGCGGTCCCGGAACTCCTCCAGATTGCCCTTGAGACGCCAGGTCTCGACGCGGTCGGACAGGGTCATGCGGTGACCGCCTCGCCCTTGCCGATCGCGGTGACGATCTCCCGGGCTCGGTCGAGCCCGGCCGTCTGGCACAGCTCGTTCCGGACCACCTTGGGCACGTCGAGCTGGTCCAGGTACCAGGGATAGAACTTCCGCAGGTACCTCCCGGCCCGCTCCGCGCCGAAGTGGTCCTCGGCGCGGTCCATGACCCAGAGCAGTTCGCCCATGATCGTCTCGGGGGTGGGCTCTTCCACCTCCCGTCCGGTCAGCTCGGCGAAGACCCAGGGGTAGCCGAAGGAACCCCGGGCGATCATCACCGCGTCCGCCCCGGACTCCTCGTAGGCGGCGCGGGCGGCCTCCGCGCTCTTGAGGCCGCCGGAGATGATCATCGGCGCGTTCAGCACCTCGCTCAGTTCCCGCGCCATCGCGTAGTCGGGCCGGCCCTTGTGCCCCTGCTTGGCGACGCGCGGGTGGAAGCCGATCGCGGCGACGCCGGCCTCGTCCACCAGCCGGATCGCCAGGTCGAAGCCCGAACGGTCGCCGGGCATGAGGCCCGACCGGATCTTCACCGTGACCGGAAGGCCGCTCCCCTCCCGCGCGGCCCGGGCAAGGTCGAGGGCGAGTTCGGGATCCGAGAGGAGCTCGGCTCCGGCTCCGGTCTTGCGGACCTTCGGGACGGGGCAGCCCATGTTGATGTCGATCAGGTCGGCGCCCGCCTGTGCGGCGATCCTGGCTCCCGACTCCATCGCCTCGGGCGAGTGGCCGAACAGCTGGATCGAGACGGGATGCTCGTCGGGATGGATCCTGAGCAGCTCGGTCATCGTCTTCTCGTTGCCGTAGTGCAGGCCGAAGCTGGAAACCATCTCGGAGATGGCCATTCCCGCCCCGTACCGCTTCGCCTGGAGACGGACGAACCAGTTCCCGATACTGGCGAGCGGCGCCAGCAGAACCCGGTTCGGGATCTCGACCCCGCCTATCTCGAAGGGTTCGGTGAGCGCAGGCTGGGGACGGGTGGTCGAGGTGACGGACGCCTCAGCCACGGTTACCGAGGTTGCGTTCGTGGATGATCCGCAGCCCCTTGAGGGTGAGGAGGTCGTCGATCTCGTCCAGTTCCTCGGAATAGGGCACGATCCAGTTCGCGTAACCGCCCGTGGTGATGAACCGCGCGTTTCCGCCGAGTTCCAGGTTGATCCGGCGCGCGATGCCGTCGACCAGGCCGGCGAACCCGTAGAGCACCCCGACCTGGATCGCCTCCCGGGACGAGGTACCGATCGCCTTCCTGGGCTGGCCGAGGTCGATCCGCGAGATGCGGGCGGCCCGCTCCGTGAGCGCGGTGAGGGAGATCTCGACGCCGGGCGCGATCGCGCCGCCGAGGTAGGCGCCGTCCGCCGACACGGCGTCGAAGTTGATGCCGGTGCCGAAGTCCACCCCGACGCAGACGTCGCCGACCTCCTCGTAGGCGGCGATGGCGTTGACCAGACGGTCGGCCCCGACCTCGGTCGGGTTGTCGATCTCGATCGCCATGCCGGTCTTTATGCCCGGCCCGACGAGCAGGCACTCGACGTCCAGATACTCCTCGGCCAGGCGCTTGTACTCCGCGCCGAGCGGCGGCACGACCGAGGACACGACCAGCCCGTCGAGATCCTTGAAGCCCGTTCCGCGCAGGGTCATCAGCCCCGAGATGCGCTCCGCGAGCTCGTCGCTGGTCGCGCCGGCCCTCGTCTGGAAACGCCAGTGACGGGTCAGTTCCGTGCCCTCGAAGGCGCCGAGGTGGGTCTGGGTGTTGCCGACATCGATTGCGAGCAGCATCGGTTCGAAAGTGTGGCACGGTGGGAACTTTTCGGGCGTCAGCCGCACCCGCGGCCCATAGACTCAGGGCCATGAGCAAGGCGACGCTGTACAGCCTCCCCGGGTCGCATCCGGCCAGGACGACCAAGGCGATGCTGGAGTTCAAGGGGATCGAGTACCGGACCATCGACCTGCTGCCGGTCCTTCACAAGGGCATCCTGCGCGCGGTGGGTTTCCCCGGCACCACCGTCCCGGCCCTGAAGTTCGCCGGCGAGAAGCTGCAGAACTCGGTGGACATCGCGCGTGCCCTCGACCGTCTCGTCCCCGAGCCGCCGCTGCTGCCCGCGGACGAGGAGGCGCGCAGGAAGGTCCTGATCGCCGAGGCTTTCGGCGAGGCGGAGCTCCAGCACGCGGTGCGCCAGATCCTCTGGAACGCGGTCCGGCGCCAGCCCCGTGCCATCGCCACCTTCCTCGAGGGTTCGAACCTCCCCCTCCCGCCGGCCGTCGCAGCGCGCACGAGTGGACCGATCATCATCGGCGAGTACAAGCTGAACGACGCCACCGACGAGAACGTCCGGAATGCGCTGGCCGCCATGCCGGGGTGGCTCGACCGGCTCGACGCGTGGATCGAAGAGGGCGTGCTCGGCGGCGAGACCCCCAACGCGGCCGACTTCCAGATCGCGACGAGCATCCGGCTCGCCACCACCCTCCAGGACCTGCGGCCCTTCATCGAGGAGCGGCCGATCGGCGGAGTATCCAGGCGAATCGTCCCGGTCTACGCCGGGGACGTTCCCCCGGCGCTGCCACCGGAATGGCTGGCGCCGCTCCGCGCCGATTGAGCGACCCCGCGTTCACGCGGCAAGCAGTGCCGCGCCGGGACGCGAGATGCGGATACTCCGCGCCATGGGGGGGAAACGAATCTCGCCGTTGTCCTGAGGATCAGGCGGCGAGGGTCGCCAGGTCCGTTTCCGGGTCGGCGAGGACGGCCGCGTCGATCGGGCGCTTCGACCTGACCAGTTCCCCGATCATCTCGGCGACGTCCCACACGTTCACGTTCATGCCGGCCTGGATCCGGTCGTCCTTCAACCAGAAGGCGATGAACTCGCGACCCTCCCGGTTGCCGCGGATCACGACCTCGTCCCAGTCACGGGCGTATCCGGTGTATTCCATCCCCACGTCGAACTGGTCGGAATAGAAGTAGGGCAGTTCCTCGTATGTGACGTCCCGGCCGGCGATCGACCGTCCGGCCACGAACCCCTGCCGGCGGGCGTTCGCCCAGTGTTCGACCCTGATCCGTTCGCCGTAGAACGGGTGGTAGGCATTGGCCATGTCTCCGGCGGCGTACACGCCCTCGACCTCGGTCCGGAGCGCCGCGTCCACGGGGATGCCGTTGTTCGTCGCGATCCCCGCTTCCTCGGCCAGCCCCGTCCGCGGCACCACGCCTATCCCGACGACGACCAGGTCGGCCTCGACGGTCCCGGCCGTCGTGTTCACCGCGGCCACCCGTCCGTCGCCCTCGATCGATTCGACCTGGGATCCCCCCTTGAAATCCACCCCGTGCTCGAGGTGGACGTCCCGGTAGAAGCCGCCGAGCTCGGTCCCGAGCACCGCCTGGAGCGGGACCTCGGCCGGTTCCACCACCGTGACCTCGCATCCCTTCTGCCGGGTCGAGGCCGCCACCTCGGAACCGATCCAGCCCGCGCCCACCACGATGACGCGGGTTCCCTCTCGCAGCCCCTCCCCGAGGCGGGCGGAATCCGCGGCGGTGCGCAGGTAATGGACCCCTTCCAGCCCCGCACCCGGGACCTCGAGCCGTCTGGGCTCACAACCGGTCGCCAGGAGGACCCGGTCGTAAGAGACCGTCTCGCCGCCCTCGATCGTCACCGTCCGGCGCGCGGGATCGAGGGAGGTGACCGTCGTCGACGTCCGCAGTTCGATCCCGTTGTCGGCGTAGAAGGACTCGTCGTGGACCCAGGAAAGGTCGTCCCTCTCGCCCCGCAGGTAGTCCTTGGACAGCGGGGGCCGCTCGTACGGACGCTCCCGCTCGTCACCCAGGAGCACGATCTCGCCCCTGAACCCCGCCTCTCGCGCGCCCTCCGCCGCACGGGCCCCGGTCAGGCTGGCCCCGACGATCACGATGCGTTCCGAATCACTCATCCATTCCTCCGATCGACTGATTCCACTCGAACCTACCCGCCGCCGACCATCGGCAACAAGCGGTACGGTCGGGCCGATGACCGGGTTCGAGGAAGCGGCGGCCGCCGCGCTCGGTTTCGATTCGATCGAGGCCGTTCCGGCCGGAGGCGGCAGCATCAACCGTGGGTGGCGGATCGTGACCCCGGAAGGCGACGTCTTCTTTGCGAAGAGCAGGACCGGCGGGGATCCGGCCGAGTTCGCGAACGAGGCCGCCGGGCTGCGGTGGCTGGCGGAGCCCGGGGCGGTGCGGATACCGGAGGTGATCGCGATCATCGAGGATGCGGAAGAGCCGGGGCTGGTCCTGGAGTGGGTCGATGACGGGGGTCGGGCCGACGAAACGGAGCTGGGGCGGGCGCTGGCACTGGTGCACCAGGCCGGCGCCGACGCATTCGACCGGCTGCCACCGGGAGCGAGTGGCGACGAAATCCGGTTCGGCGACGCCACCATCCCGCTCTCCCCGACTCCGCCGGACCACGGGTTCGGGCGCGCGTACGGCAACCGGCTCCGTCACCTCGCCGCCCTGGCCTTCGACTCCGGGGCCCTGGAGTTGTCGGACCGGACCGCGATCGAGGACGTGGCGGACCGCGCGGAACACCTGGCCGGACCACCCGAGCCTCCCGCCCGGATCCACGGTGACCTCTGGTCCGGCAACCTGATGTGGACCCGAAGCGGCCCCTGCCTGGTCGACCCCGCCGCCCACGGCGGCCACCGCGAAATCGACCTGGCGATGCTCGAACTGTTCGGTGGCCCCGGGCCCGGGTTCTACTCCTCATACGGCGAAGTCGCCCCGCTCGCGGACGGCCTGCGGGAGCGCCTGCCGTTCTGGCAGATCCAGCCGCTGCTGGTCCACGCCATCCTGTTCGGGGGCGGCTGGGGCACCGCCGCCGGGCGCGCCGCCCGCCGGTACCTCTGAGCGGCGGAGAACCGAGAACCCATCTGTTTGTCGGTCCGGCGGGACGGGGTAGCCAGCGGAAATGAAAATTCTGAGGTTCTTCATCGTTTCCGTAATCGCGACCCTCTCCCTGGGCCTCGCCCTGCCAGCGGTCTCGTCGGCATGGGCGCCCGCCGCGTCGGCGACCGTCCACCCCGGCGTCCAGACCTATACGCAGGGCGGCCAGTGCACCTCCAATTTCGTGTTCCAGAGCGGCTCCGACGTCTTCATCGGACAGGCGGCGCACTGTTCCGGCACCGGCGAGGCGACCGACACCGACGGCTGCCAGGCCGGCACCCGGCCGATCGGGACTCCCGTCGAGGTGACGGGCGCCTCCCGCCCCGGCGTGCTCGCCTACAGCTCCTGGAACACCATGCAGGCCAGGGGCGAGTCCGATGCCGCCACCTGCGCGTTCAACGACTTCGCCCTGGTCAGGATCGACCCGGCCGACGTCGACAAGGTCAACCCGTCCGTCCCGGGATTCGGCGGACCCACCGGACTCGGCGCCCCGGGCGGCCTCGGCTCGACGGTCTACTCCTGGGGCAACTCGTCGCTCCGCCAGGGCATCCGCCTCCTCAGCCCCAAACAGGGCATCGTCATCAGCAACGACGCGAGCGGCTGGAGCCACAACGTCTACACCCTCACCCCGGGCATCCCGGGCGACTCGGGCAGCGGCTTCCTCAACCGGAGCGGCCAGGCATTCGGGACTCTCAGCACCCTGCAGCTCCTTCCCACGGTCGGAGCCAACGGCGTCGGCGATCTCGCGGAGGAGCTCGCCTACCTCAAGGCCAACGAGCCGGCCTTCTCCGGGACCGAGCTCGTAAAGGGGACCGAGCCGTTCCGGCCGAACCTGGTCGGCGCCATCCTCGGCGGCTAGAGGAATCCGCCCATCCGGAGCGGGAGCCCCGAACGGGCCCCGCTCCGGTCGGTGGATCGGGGCTGGAGCGGATCAGGGGCTGACCGAGATGGCCCTGTCCGGCGGAACCTCGCCGTCCATCAGGGCGAGCAGGGACTCCCGTATGGCATCCGGCCCTGCCCCCGTCTGGACCTCCATCCAGTCGCGGCTCCGGTCGGTGAACCGATCCTGGCTCGTGGCGAGCTTCCGGCCCAATCCGTCCTCGCCCCAGTCGGCATTGCGCTTCACGACCCTGTCGGGGGCGAAGAAGAGCTGCGGCTGGGGTCCCGGCAGGGAGCCCGCGTCCTCGTCCGGGACCATCGATTCCCAATCGGCTATCCCCACGGCGGCGCTGAGGACCAGCCTGTCCCCGAAGTGGGTGTGGACGCGGTGCCGCAGCTCCGCGTTGCCGCCGAAGTCGACGTACACGGTCGGGGTCCCGGGATCGATGGTGTCCAGGTCGTCGTAGGTCACGGCGGCGTCCCAGTGCCGGGTGCCCTTCGTGAACTCGAGGTTTCGGGGTGAGGTCAGGCCGATCGTCTGGATCGGCGAACCGAAATCCTCCTGCAGGGCGTGCGCGAGTCCGAGCGCCGTCTTGCTCGAAGCACTCGAGGCGACCAGCTGCTCGGCGCCGCCGAACTCGATCTCCACCAACCAGTCCGCGAGCAGCCAGGAGGTACCGTAGAGCGGCATGAATATGGAGACGAGCCGCTCGCGGTCCTCGTCCTTGTCGCGAACCAGCCTGTACTCGTTGTAGACGCCGGGCAGCTCCCTGCGGTACGAAGTGACGTCCGTGAACCCGGACTCGCGGATCCGGCCCGGTTCGAGCACAGCGTGCGTCGACATCGGCAGGTAGCCGAACACCCTCGTGCCGACCTCGATCCCGTCCGCCTCCGAGGCGACGACGTCCGCGTAACCCCAGGCCGGGATCCGGCCGAGCCCGTCGGGAGCCGGATAGAAGCCCCAGTAGTTCATCGCCTCCCCCATGGCGCCGTACGTCACGTTGTTCGCGGTGAGGGAGAAGTGGTCGACCTCGAGGAGGATCTGTCCGTCCCGAAGCGCCGTGTCCGGCCCCTCCGATTCCAGGATCCTGGTGTCCCGCAGATCATCGCGGCTGACGGCGAAGTCGTAGAAATCCGGCATGCAGGCGAGACTACTCGGCGAAGTGTCGCATGACAATATGCGAACATGTGTTCGTGCGCTGGGACGGGCAGAGAGTGACGGCGGATGGGCGACCGGCGGGTGACAGGGCCGAGATGACCCTGCCGGGCCTGGAGGAGACCGGGCTCGGTCCGGTGCGCACGTTCCGCGCGCCCGAGGCGATGGGCATGAGGTTCCACGAGGTGCGGGCGAAGTCGGTCCTGAACCGCGTCCCGACCGGCCCCTACGGCTTCAACTGGACGGTGAACCCGTACCGGGGCTGCAGCCACGCCTGCGTCTACTGCTTCGCCCGTCCGACCCACACCTACCTCGGGTTCGACGCAGGCCGTGACTTCGAGCGGGAGATCGTGGTGAAGGTGAACGCTCCGGAGGTCGCGAAAGCCGAGCTCGCCCGGCCTTCGTGGAAGAACGAACTGGTCGCGCTCGGGACCAACACGGACCCGTACCAATGGGTCGAGAGCAGGTACCGCCTCACCCGCGGCGTGCTCGAGGCGCTCGAGGAGGCCGGCACCCCGGTGTCGGTCCTGACCAAGTCGCCCCTGGTCCTGTCGGACCTGCCGATCTTCGAACGCATGAACAGGGATCGTCCCGTGCGGGTGAACCTGTCCGTCCCCACCGTGGACGAATCGGCGTGGCGCTCCACGGAGCCCCACACGCCGAGCCCGCGGGCCCGGCTGGAGGCGGTCGCCGAGCTGCGCCGGCGCGGGATCTCCTCGGGCATCCTGATCGCCCCGATCATGCCGGGCATCAACGACCGGCCCGATCAGCTCGAACCGATCCTCGAGGCCGCCTCCGAGGCGGGCGCGGACTTCGTCACCCCGATCGCGCTCTACCTGCGCAAGGAGACCCGCGACTTCTTCTTCGACTGGCTACGCCACGAACGGCCGGACCTGGTCGATCACTACGAGAAGCTCTTCGCCGGCCGGGCGCGCCTGCCGAAGTCCGAGCAACTTCGCGTGACCGCGGCCGCGCGCGGACGCTACCGTCAGCGCGAGCTCAGGAGCGAGGACGAGGAACCGCCGATGACCGCACCGGGTGCGGCGCCGGGCAGGGAAGCCGAACCCGAGCCGGCGCCGACCCTCTTCTAGAGGGTCCCGGCCCTGCGAACGTCCTGGCCTCCCCGTGCTTCAAGGATCCTCATCGCCTCGTCGAGCCTGGTTCCGTCGGGCAGGGTCAGGTCCGGATCGAGCTCCAGGAGGGGAGCCAGCACGAAGCGCCGCGAGGTGGTCTCCCGGTGGGGAAGGCGGAGCCGCTCCGATTCGAACTCGATGTCGCCCATGAGCAGGAGGTCGACGTCGATCACCCGCGGCGAGTGGCGCGGCAGTCCGGTCTCCCGCCCGAGCTCGGCCTCCACCGCCTTGAGCAGGTCGAGCAGGTCTTCGGGTTCGAGGTCGGTCCTGGCCCGGACCGCGGCGTTGAGGAAGTCCGGCTGGTCGAGGATCTCCCCGACCGGTTCGGTCTCCCAGGCGGAGGAGACCGCCTCGATCTCCAGTCCTTTCTCGTCAAGGCGCCGGATCGCGGCCCGCAGGTACTCCCGGCGGTCGCCGATGTTCGACCCCAGCCCCAGGTAGACGGTCCGTCCCCCCTCTCCCATCCTCAGCTCCTGGTCCGGAAGACCTCGACGGAAGCCCCCGCCATGGTCACCGGGACCGGCGGCTCGGGCTTGGTCGCACGAACCAGCACCGACTCGACGCGGAAGCGGGCCAGCAGCCCGTCGGCGATCACCGAGACCAGCCGCTCCAGAGTCCGGTAACGGGTCTCCGTCGCGGACTCGACCACGAAGGCCGTCACGTCGCCGTAATCGACGGTGTCCTCGACGTCGTCGGTCTCGGTCGCGCGACACTCGACCGGCACCATCTCCACGTCGAAGATCATGCGCTGACCGAGCTCCTGTTCGGCGTCCGTGACCCCGTGGTTGGTGTGTGCGATCACACCCTCGAGTCGGATCACCACTCCGCTGCCTTGATTGGACATGCGCAGAATCTAGACGGACTCGATCGCCGAGGCGATCCGGATCGCCTGGACCACCTCGGCCACGTCGTGGACCCTCACCATCGAGGCGCCCTTGGCCATCGCCACGAGGCAGGCGGCGATGGTCCCGCCGAGGCGATCCGACTCGGGCGCACCGCCCGCGACCTTCCCGATGAACCCCTTGCGCGAGGCGCCGACCAGCACCGGTATCCCCATCCGGACCAGGCGGTCCAGCGACTTGAGGAGCTTCAGGTTGTGCTCGACCGTCTTCCCGAAGCCGATCCCCGGGTCGATCCAGAGCTTCTCCCGGGCGATTCCGGCCGCCTCCGCGACGCCGGCCTGGACGGCGAGGAACTCCTGTACCTCGTCCACCACGTTGCCGTAGCGGGGATCGTCCTGCATCGTCCTCGGGGTCCCCAGCATGTGCATGATCACCACCTCGACCCCGGTGTCGGCGCAGACCCTCGCCATTTCCGGGTCGCCCCTGAGGGCCGTCACGTCGTTGACCATCACCGCCCCGGCTCCGATCGCCGCCCGCGCAACCTCGGCCTTGGTCGTGTCGATCGAGACCGGCGCCACTCCGGACAGGCCCTCGACGACGGGCACGACCCGCCGGAGTTCCTCCTCCAGGGGCACCGGCTCGGCGCCCGGACGGGTCGACTCACCGCCGATGTCGAGCATGTCGGCTCCGGCCCTCGCGAGCTCCATCCCGTGTTCGATCGCCCGTTCGTGATCGAGGTACTCGCCGCCGTCCGAGAACGAGTCGGGCGTGACGTTGACGATCCCCATCACCTTCACCGGGATGCACCTCCGGTGACCTCGCGGGCGGCGCGGACACCGGAGGTGACGGCGCCGTCCATGTATCCGGCCCAGCGCACCGCGGTCTCCGCGCCCGCCCAGTGGATCGGACCCACGGGCGCGCGTAACGCTTCGCCGTAGGTGAGCCAGGCCCCCGTCGGCAGGTAGCCCCCGTAGCAGCCACGGGAGTACTCGTCCGCGGCCCAGGCCTTGTCGACGAAACGCTCGGGGCGTCCGGCCCGGGGCCCGAAGAGCCGCATCAGGCCGTCCAGGACCATCTCCCGCCGCTGGTCCGGATGGAGGTCGGTCGCGCGTCTCGCGGCGTTCCCTTCGAGGAAGGCCAGGAGCACGCCGGGACGGCCCGAGGGTGGCGAGTTGTCGAAGGTCACCGAGACCGGACCGTCGGCGCTGGTCGCCTGGCCCGACAACCCCTCCGCCCGCCAGAACGGTTCGTCGTAGATGGCGTGGCACTTGACCACCGTCCCCTGGACCATGCGCTGGGTCAGGCCGTCGCGCCGGGCCGGCAGGACCGGGTCATACTCGAGCCTTCCCGCCAGCGCCGGCGGCAGCGCGACAACCGCGGCCTTGGCGGCGACGGTGAGGCCGTCGGCCTCGACGGTCACGGAGTTCGGCCCGATCTCCGGGACCCCGGCGGGAACGTCCCCCGGGACCTGACCCCACCGGATCCGGCGGACGGGACGACCGAGGAGAATCGGGCCCTCCAGTTGCAGCGCCATTCGTTCGGAGATCAACTGCGTACCGCCGACGACCCGTGCTTCCTGCGCCCCACCCTCGGTGTCGAGCAGCAGCTCGAGGCTGCCGGCCGAGCGCACGTAGAAGAGGGCATGGAGCAACGACACGTCCTCCGGTTCCGCCGCCCAGACCGCCTCGATCGCGAGGCGGAGCATGTCGCGGGCGGCGCCGGTCCTGGTGTTCCGCCGCATCCAGGTCGCGAAGGTCTCCGCGTCCCAGTCGGCCAGCTCGGCCTGGGTCCACGGGCGCTCGACGTCAACCCTCGCGGCCATCCGGTCGATCTTCCGGAGCGCCATCCCCACCTCGGCCAGCGAGAGCGGGTTGACCTTCGGGATCGTGCCACCGTAGGTGGTGATCCTGCCTTTGCGTTCGAAGACGTTCCTGCCCTCGACCCAGGTGGGGAACGTCTCCAGCCCGAGTTCGTCGATGAGGGCCAGCACCGCATCCTGCCCCGGACCGACCCACTGCCCGCCGAGCTCGACGATCTGGCCGTCGCCGATCGGCTCGTTCAGGGTGCGACCACCGACCCGGTCCCGGGCCTCGACCACCGCCACGTCAACGCCGAGCTTCTCCAGCTCCCGGGCCGCGGACAGCCCCGCGAGACCGGCACCGACAACGACAACCTCGCACTCGATCGAATCGACGGACACGCGCCGATTATCGCGTAAAGGGGTGGCGCCCCCTGGCTACTGGTCTTCGGCCCGGATGTCCGTCATCCCGCCGGCGTAACCGGGGCGGGGCGGCGTGGGCTGCGGATCCGGGGTCTGGCCCGAAGGCGGGGTGTTCACCGGTTCGGGCTCCGAGGGGTAGTCCTCCTCGGTCGACTCGCTCTCCGGCGGGAAGACCTCTTCCTCGCTCGCACCCTCGAGGAGGGCGACAAACTCGTCGGCGTCGATCGTCTCGCGGACGAGCAGGATCTCCGAGATCCGCTCCAGGTCGTCCCTGCGCTCGTCCAGGATGTCGCGGGCCGTCTGGTGGGCGTTCTCGACGATGCGGCGGATCTCGTCGTCGATCTCGCGGGCGATCTCGTCCGAGTAGTCGGGCTCCGAACCCATCTCGCGGCCCAGGAACGGCTGGCCGCGGTCGTGCCCGAAGACGCGGGGGCCGAGGCGCTCCGACATGCCGTACCGCATCACCATCTGCTTGGCGGTCGCGGTGACCTTCTCGAGGTCGTTCGACGCGCCCGTCGTGACCTCGTTGAAGACGAGTTCCTCGGCGGCCCGGCCGCCCAGGGTCATCGCCATGGTCTCGGTCAGTTCGGCACGGGAGGTGAGGAACTTGTCCTCGGCCGGAAGGGAGATCGTGTACCCGAGGGCCTGCCCGCGGGAGATGACGGAAACCTTGTGGACCGGATCGCAGTTCGGGAGCAGGTGACCCACGATCGCGTGGCCCATCTCGTGGTAGGCCGTGATCCGCCGTTCCTTCTCGGACATGACCCGGGTCTTCTTCTCCGGGCCGGCGATGACCCGCATGATGCCCTCTTCGAGCTCCTTCTGGGTGATCTCGCGCTTGCCCGAACGGGCGGTGAGGAGAGCGGCCTCGTTGATCAGGTTGGACAGGTCGGCGCCGGTGAACCCGGGGGTCTGCCCGGCGAGCGCGTCCAGGTCGATCTCGCCGGCGAGCGGCTTGCCCCGCGAGTGGACCTCGAGGATCTTCTTGCGTCCCTGCCGGTCCGGGCGGTCCACGGCGACCTGACGGTCGAAGCGGCCGGGACGGAGCAGGGCAGGATCCAGGATGTCCGGGCGGTTGGTCGCGGCGATCAGGATGATGTTGTCCTTGATCTCGAAGCCGTCCATCTCGACCAGGAGCTGGTTGAGGGTCTGCTCGCGTTCGTCGTGACCGCCGCCCATGCCGGCGCCGCGGTGGCGGCCGACGGCGTCGATCTCGTCCATGAAGATGATGCAGGGCGAGTTCTGCTTCGCCTGCTCGAAGAGGTCGCGAACGCGGCTGGCGCCGACGCCCACGAACATCTCGACGAAGTCCGAGCCGGAGATCGAGAAGAACGGCACGCCCGCTTCGCCGGCGACGGCCCGCGCGAGCAGGGTCTTGCCGGTGCCGGGAGGCCCGTAGAGAAGCACGCCCTTGGGGATCCGGGCCCCGAGCGACTGGAACTTCTTCGGGGTCTGGAGGAACTCCTTGATCTCCTGGAGCTCCTGCACGGCTTCGTCGGCCCCGGCGACGTCCTTGAAAGTGATCTTGGGCGCGTCGACGGCCATCTTCTTGGCCTTGGACTTGCCGAAGCTCATGACCCTCGAACCACCGCCCTGCATCTGGTTCATCAGGAAGATCCAGAACCCGAAGAAGAGCAGGAAGGGCAAGATGTAGGTCAGCATCGAGAGCAGGCTGCTGCCGCCCGTCCCCTTCACCGTGGTCGCGACGTCGTTCTCGCGGAGCTGGTTGATGAGGCTCTGTTCGGTGTTCGGCGGGTAGCCGGTCTCGAACTTCTCGCCGTCACCGGAGCCACCGTCGGTCGGCTGCTCGGTCACATCGAGCGAGTTGTTCTTCGTGTTGACGGTGACGGACTTGATCTCGCCGTCGTCAACCTTCTGCAGGAATTCGTTGTACGTAGGCGGCTTCTCACCGCTGTCCGGGCTGATCACGCGCTGCGCGACGAAAGCCAGGATCACCACCAGCAGGATCGGGAATGCCGCGCTCTTGAAAAAACGTTTCAAATTTAGGTCGCTTTCTGCGGCGTGCGCGGGCTTTGCCGCTTACAGGCCGAATGGTCAGACTAGCAGGGAGAACCCGCGAGACAGGCTCGGAGAGCGGTCCCGGGAGCGATAATTCTCAGTGCTCGGGAACGGCGTCGTCCGGGAGCAGCGCCACGTGGTCCAGGTTCCGGTAGCGCTGCGCGAAGTCGAGCCCGTACCCGACCACGAAAGCGTTCGGAATCTCGAACCCCGTGTACCGAATCGGAACGTCCACCCGGCGCCGTTCCGGCTTGGTGAGCAGCGAGCACACCTCGAGCGAAGCGGGATCGCGCGCCTTCAGGTTCCGGATCAGGTAGTTGAGCGTGAGTCCGGAGTCCACGATGTCCTCCACGATCAGCACGTCACGGCCGGTGATCGTGTCATCGAGGTCCTTCAGGATCCTCACCACTCCGGAGGAATCCCGCGCCGAGCCGTAGCTCGATACCGCCATGAAGTCGATCTCGCAGGGGACGGTCAGGTGGCGCAGCAGATCGGCGATGAAGACCACGGCGCCGCGGAGGACGCCGATCATGACCAGGTCCTTGCCCCGGTAGTCGTTGCTGATCCGGGCACCCAGTTCGGCGACCTTGTCCTGAAGCTCCTCGGCGGAGATCAGCACGCGACCCACTGGGGCCTGTTCGATCGGTGGGAGGTGGGACATCGCCGCCAGTCTAGGGGGCCGGCGGCGGCTCGGCACTCAGGCGGATCACCCGGGCGCTGTGGTCTTTCACGAGGAACCTGTCGGACACGGCCAGTCCGGGCAGCCACAGGACCTCGTCCCCGGCGGTGACGACCGGCCAGGACGCTCGCTCGGACCGGGGGACCCGCCCCTCGGTGAACGCGTCCTGGACGCTCTTGGTACCGGCGAGCCCGAGCTGCGAGATGCGGTCCCCCTCTCGCCGGGACCGCACGACGATCCGAATCCCGGCGAGCTCGGACGCATCGAGGAAGGCCCGCAGCGGATCGCCGAACCCGTCGCGCGCCTCGTCAGCCCCGATCTCCTCGACGCGGATCATCCAGCCCCCGAACGTGTTGTCCCCGGGGACCAGCTCGACCGGGCCGGGTGCCTCCACTCCGCCCGGACCCTGCACGGTGATCCTCCCCGACTCCACCACGAGCCGGTCGCCGGAGCCCAGATCCAGGCTGCCGCCCTGGGGTCGCTCCGCGAGGCGCCGCACCTCGCGCGCCAGTCCGGGCGGGATCGCGACCGGCCTCCCGAGCTCGTCCTCGGCCATCAGCCGCAGCAGTCGGCGGAGGACGGCCGGATGGAGCCCGGCGACGCTCGAGGCCGGCAGCCCGCCGGCCTCGTATGTCGATTCGAGGATCTCGGCCGCTTCCCGGGCGAGGTACTGCTCGTCCTCCTCCAGCTCGGCCCTGGTCCTCGCGATGTTCCCTTCCGCCCCCGGGTTGATCCGCTCCAGGACGGGCATGACCTCGAGCCGGATCCGGTTGCGGGCGAAGGCCGGCGATGCGTTGGTGGCGTCGTCGTGGAACGGGATGCCGGACGTTTCGGCGACCTCGCGGATCGTGCGGCGATCGACCGCGAGCAGCGGACGGATCGTACGCCCCGAGCGGGCGGGCATCGCGAGGAGAGGCCTCGCGCCCGGGGACGAGGCGAGGCGGTAGAGGAAGGTCTCGGCCTGGTCGGTCCGCGTGTGGCCGACCGCGATCCAGTCCATGTCCCGCTCGTTCCTGAGCTCCTCCGCCCTGGCCAGACGCACCTCGCGGGCCCAGGCCTGGACGTTGCCGGCCGGCCGCCCCGCCCGGTGGACCACCGTCTCGACCCCGAGGTCCGAGCAGTGGCCCGCCACCAGGCGCTCGTCGGCGTCGGACTCCTCCCTCAGCCCGTAGTTGACATGCAGCGCGACCAGGTTTCCGGGCGGTAGCAGACGGGCGAGCCCGGTCAGCAGGGTCATCGAGTCCGCACCACCGGAAACCAGCACCACTCCCCTGTCGTCACCGGCGACGAGGCCGGAATCGCGGATGGCCCGGAGCAGTCGCTCAGTTCCGCTCACGGATCACGAAGAGCGGCGTCGGAAACGGGAACCCCTTCAGGTCCACCTCGCCGATCGGGTCGCTCTCCAGGTCGGGGTGGTCCTCGATCGCGGCGGCGACCGCGTCCGTGATGAGCACCTCGCCACCGAGAGCGCGATTCACGACCCGGTGGGCCAGGTTAACCTGGCTGCCGTAGTAGTCCCCGTCGCGGAACACGACGGCCCCGTGGTGGATCCCCGCCCGCGGCTTCGGCCGGTCGGTGAAGAGCGCCAGGAAGCCGACCGCCCACTCCGCCAGCGAAGCCGGGTCCGGGGAGACGACCATGACCTCGTCGCCGATCGTCTTGACGACGCTCGCCTCGGGGGGCAAGGTCGCCTCGACCGTCTCGGTGAACTTCTCGATCACCGAGAGGGCGGTCGCGTCGCCTTCCTCCTCGGTGAAGCGGGTGAACCCGGTCAGGTCGATGAAACAGAGGGTCGTCCGGATCTGGTCGAGGTTCGTGTCCCCGCCGAACTCGGCCTCCATGTGGCCGATCACGTCCTGCTCGAGGAAGTAGCGGACGTAGCGGTCGTGCAGATACTCGAAGAGCGGGACCACGGTCGGGGACGTCGCCCGCGCGAGTTCGCCGAGTTCCTCGGCCATCTCCACCTCGGTCAGTCCCTCGCGGATCATCGGCTCGTGCACGAACAGGTGGAACAGGCGCACCTCCGCGTCGGCGATCCTGCGCACCGACTGGGCATAGACCCTGGTCAGCTGGAGGACGGCCTCCATCGGGAGCCCCGCCTCGGCGACGTCGTTCATGAGCCTCAACGCCTCGATGTCGAGCTCCGAGACCGTCCGTTCCCGGTCCGCGGGCGTGCCGAGCACCGTCATCACCCGCTCGATCATCTCGACGCTCAGGCCGGTGCGTTCCGAGGCCGTCTCGAGGTCGAAACGCTCGCTGGTGTCAGCGAAGATGTCCTCCGCCATGCCGAACGCGAGCTTGCCCTCCTTGCCGGCCTCCTTCAGTTCCTCGAGGCTGTGCCCGCGCTCTCGCATCCGGGCGACGATGCGGGCCTGGGCCGCCGCGGCGGCGGTCCACCTCCCCTTGCGGACCGGCACGATCTTCTCGTCGGCCCAGCGGGTGAGGGTCGCCGGCGACACGCCCGCCCTGCGCGCGGCCTCGTTGAGTGAGATCTGCTCTTCCCTGGACACGTTTCCCGAGGCTATACGAGCAAAAGGCCCGGAGTCCGGGGGATCCACCTCGCCGGACTCCGGGCCGTCTGCCTGAAGCATGTGGCGGCGGGGGATCGCCGAAGCGAGCCCCCGCCGCCAACCTGTCAGCTCCGCGCTATTCCACGTGGACCTGGGTTACTTCGTCTCCTCGCTCGCCCGTACGAATCCTGATCGCCTCCTCAACCGGGATAACGAAGATCTTGCCGTCTCCGATCTCTCCGGTCCTGGCGTGGCGCAGGATCGTTTCGACGATGAGGTCTTTGTCCGAGTCGGCAACGACGATCTCAAGCTTCAGCTTGGGTCGGACGTTGACCGTCACGGTCGAGCCGCGGTACTGCTCGACGATGCCCTTCTGCCGGCCGGAGCCCTTGGCTTCGACGATGGAGATGGAGGGGAACCCCTTCTCCAGCAGTTCGGACCGGATCGGCTCGAATGCCTCGTGGCGAATGAACGCTTCGATTTTCTTCATCTGGGTCGCGCCTCCTTTCAGGCCTGCTCAGCCGTGGCTTCGCCCGGCGTAGCGATGGGGGTTCCCGCCATGGTTGGCGTGTGGCCGATGGACGGGTACTCCGGCTGCGGGATGAACGCCTCCGGGTAGCCGTACATGCCGTGGCTCGAGATGTCGAGACCGGCATCCTCCTCGGCCTCCGAGACCCTCAGGCCGATGGTTGCCTTGATGATCGCGAAGGTCGCGTACGACAGTACGAAGACCACCACGAACGTGAGGACGACGGCGAGTCCCTGGACTGCAAGCTGTCCGAGGGTCGAACCGAAGCTGGCATCGCCGAAGATGCCGTACCAGATGCCCGGGGCGGCGCCGTCGACGACCAGTCGCGGCGAGGCGAAGATGCCGACCGCCAGGGTGCCCCAGATACCGGCGGCACCGTGCGCCGAGAGGGCGCCGATCGGGTCGTCCAGGATCTTCTCGAAGCCGAGCACGCAGAGCACGACCACGAAGCCGGCGACGAGGCCGATGATCGGGGCCGCCCAGTACTCGACGAAACCGGCCGGAGCGGTGATGCCGACCAGGCCGGCGATCGCGCCGTTGCCGGCCATGCCGACGTCGAGCGCCTTCGTCTTCAGGTAGACCAGCAGGCTGGCGCCGATGACGCCGGCGGCCGCCGCGAGCTGGGTGTTCAGCATCGCCTCGCCGAAGAACGAGCCCTCGGTGGCGAAGGTGGAACCGCCGTTGAAGCCGAACCAGCCGATCCACAGGATGATCACGCCGAGGCCGACGAGCGGCATCGAGTGGCCCGGGATGGCCCGCGGCGTTCCGTCCGCCGCGTACTTGCCCTTGCGGGCACCGAGCAGCAGGAGGGCGGCGAGGCCACCGACCGCGCCGGTGAGGTGGACGACCGACGAACCGGCGAAGTCCATGACCGGCTTGCCGCCGACGTCGGCGAGAAGGCCACCGCCCCAGACGGCGTGGGCGATGAGCGGGTAGATGATCGCCCCGAACACGGCCGCGTACACGACGTAGGCGCCGAACTTGATGCGCTCCAGGGTGGTGCCCCACACGATCGCCAGCGAGACGGCGCAGAACGCGAGGCCGAACAGCATGAGCATGGTGTCCGAGGCCGCGACGTTGAATGCTTCCTCTCCGGATCCGATCGTCTGGTCGAAGTGGAAGAAGAATCCGTACTCGCCGAAGAAGTCGTTACCGGTACCGCTGATGGCGTAGCCGACGGCCCACCAGGCGATGGTCACGATCGCGAGGTTCATGAAGATCTTCGCGACGCCGGTACCGGCGTTCTTCATGCGGGAGAAGCCGATCTCCAGGAACATGAATCCGGCCTGCATCAGGAAGACGAGGATGGTCGCAACGGCCACCCACACCATGTCCAGTTCCATGGCCTTCGCGGCGAGGTCCTCCGCCACGTCGGCCGATGCCATCGATGGCACCGCCATCGCGGCGAAAAGCGTCAGGAGCGACGCCATGCCGAGTTTCTTGACACTCATTTTCGAGTAATTCCTCCTGTTTCCCGCTGGGCCCAGACCCACCGGTCGCGATCTAGCGAATAGCTGACCGGACAAACCTAGAAATGGAGGGGTGGGGCGATTTTGGCCCCTCGGAGGGAATGATCAGCAGCCCCTTGTCCGAGGGTCAAAGGGTGCTCAGACAGCCTTCGGGGCGGTGTTCTCGGCTTCCCAGCGCTCCCTCTGGATGCGCATCTGGCGCTTGGAGTACCACCCGGCGGCCCAGTAGCTGCCGATCACGAACACGAGGGCGAGCACCTGGGCGAGCATCGTCTCCCATGACGGATGGATCCCGAGCCAGGTGCCCATCCAAAGGGGGATGTCCACATCGATCGGGTGGATCGGGAACCAGCCGACCCCCTGGAGCGTGCGGACCGTGTTGCCGACCATCGTGAAGAGGACCAGGGCGATCAACGCCCCGGTGACGATCAGCATCTTCTTGTAGGGGAGCTTGCGCTCTGCCTTGAAAGTGAGGAACCCGACGATCGCGGTGCCGGCCAGGCCGAGCGCGACGCCGGACACGACCACCCCCACACCCGAGGAAAGCTGGAGCGCCTGCAGGAAGAGAACGGTCTCCATCCCTTCCCGGAACACCGACGTGAAACCGAGCACGTAGAGGCCGGCGATCGTCGCGGCACCCGCTGCGGCGCCGGCCGCCACCCCGCCGGTCAGTTCCTTGCCCCGCTTCCGGTGGGTCGCGATCCATTCGGTCCAGTAGACCCGGTGGAAGAACCAGTTGAGGACCACGACGAGAACGCCGATCGCCACCAGGCCCACGATCGCCTCGAGCTTCTCGCCGTACGAGGCCAGCGAGCCGAGCAGCGCCACGGCGAGAACGAAACCCAGCACGCTGGCCGGCAGGGCCAGGAGCGCCCCGCGATAGATCGGCTTGCGGAGTGCGGCCCTCGCCCCGATCATCGAGGCCGTGATCGCGGCGATGATCAGGATCGCCTCCAGTCCCTCCCGGAACACGATCAGGGCGGCGTTGGTGATGGCGGTCGCGTCGCTGACTCCCTCGCCCGTCTTGTCGCGGGCCTCGGCCAGGGCGTCCTCGAGCACCAGGGCGGTCTCCCGGACCTCGGACGAAGGGGCGCCGGACGAGATGAGCTGGGCCAGCCCCGGAACGCCCCTCGCCCCGTACCAGAACAGCCCCTCGATCTCGGCGACGAGTTGCGGGTCGAAGGCGTTCAGCTTGAGTTCGGGCCCGAACTCGAAGAAGGCGTAGGCCGAGAGGCGGGCCTGCTCGGCCTGCTCCTTCTGGCCGGATCCCACGGCGGACACGAGCTGGTCGAGGCTGATCTGTACGAGGTCGAAGTCGGCCTCGTCGCTCGATTCCTTCCACTCGCCCGGGAAGAGCTCGTCGAGCTCGTCGGAGATCTTCCCGTGGAGGTCCTCCACCTCGGATTCGGGGACGATTTCACGCCGTTCGTTCGCGTCGTTTACGTACTCGCCCAGCCGGGCGAGGTCGGCGTCGATCCGCTCCACGGCCTCGGGATCGATCTCGATCAGCGCGGACTTGAGGTCCCCGAACGCCTGCATCACCCCTTCGTGGAAGGCGGTCGCCTCCTGAAGCTCGAACGGGATCGTGATCCGGCCGTCGTCCGTCCCGTCGTCGTACTCGACCGGGATCAGGTCGAGGAAGCGGGTCAGCTGGGCGGCGCGGCGGGCGAGTTCCTCCTTGGTGAACGGCGCGGCGGTGAATCCGTCCAGGTCGGCCACGGTCCGCGCTTCCGCCCGCCGGAAGGCGGCGATGTCCGCGCGGGCCGCCGCTTCCGCCATCGCCGCGAAGTCCGCGGTCGCCCGCTCGGTCGCCGCGTTCCCGCGCTGGTCGCGATACTCGTCGGCGAGGGTCAGCCAGTAGCCCTCCGCGATCGCGGCGGCTTCGGCGAGCCTTTCGTGGAATCCCCGTTCGGCGGCCTTGATCGCCTCGCCGCGGTTCGTCCCGAGCCGCGACTGGTATGCGTCGAGGAGGTCCTTCCGCACCTGCAGCACCGCCTCGTCGGGGGTCGTCTCCCCCTCCCCCAGGGCGATCAGGGCGTCGGTCGCCCCGGTGCCTACGCGGGTGAAACGGGTGCTCTGGCGGAAGTCCCGGATCTGGAGCCAGTCCCGGGCGGCCTCGGCATGCCCACCCCGGGTCAGGTCGATTGCCCGGTGGAATGCCCCGCGGCGCAGCGCCGCGATGATCGTGCCCCTGGCGGCGGCCAGCCCGACCGGGTCACCCCGGCGGACGGCCTCCGCGGCCCGGCCGAGCTGGCGGGTCACCAGCGCGAGTTCCGCGGGCGCGCTGGCCGCGAGGCCCCGGCGGAGCGGCCCGCGGAGCGCCCTCTCGGCTTCCCGGATCGAGGGGCCCTCGGGCTCGCCGAGGATCAGGTCGGTCTGGGCGTCGAAGAGGTCGGTGGTGATCCGGTCGGCGGACCGCCAGGCGGTATCCGGCCGCTGCTCGGGCGTGACGGCCCCGGTGGCCGGGGCGCCGATTACAAGCGTGACCGCCGCGACGATGGTCGCGACGGCCACGATCGTGAGGTTCCTCGCGGAACCAGGGTTGGGACGGGCCGACGGCAAGTCGGGTCAGCCCTCCTGAAGCTCGATGTCCAGATCCTTGGCGGCCTGGGCGACCTGCCCGGCGATCCTTTCGGCCCGGGCCTGCATTTCGGCTCCGAGCTGGTCCGCCTGCCGAGGCGTGAACTTCTCCCCTGCGGCCTCGCGGTCGCGCAGGTCCTCGGCGGTGGACAGCAGGTTGGACAGCTCGGCCGCCGTCTGCTCGGCCTGGTCGGCGTTCTTCTCGGCGATCAGCGGCTCGATCTCTTCGTAGGTGAAGTCGAGCCCGGTCAGGATGTCCGCGATGTCCGAGAGGCGGGAAGTCGCCACGAAACCGTCCTCCTCCTGCCTGCCCTCGCCGGCGACGAAAGAGGAGAGCTTCCACTGCTCGAAGTACTCGCTCATGGTCGGGGTCATGACCGTGATCGCGGTGAACGCGTCGGAGGGGGTGATGACGATGTCCTTGGCGTCCTTGTCGAGGTCGTTCGCCTGCTTGTCGAGCTCGTCGACCGCGGCCTTGAAGACGTTCGCGTCGGGAAGTCCCTCGCCGAACTCGACCTTGCCGTCGCCGTTCACGTCCGGCTTGACGCCGCTCACCGTGAGCGCCTCGTTGGTGCCGTAGAGGGAGGTCTCGATGAGAAAGAAGAGGTTGCCCGGCTGCTTCATGACCTTGCCGTCGGGCAGGGTCAGGTTGAAGGACACCGCGTTCTCGGGGTCGGATCCGTCCGAGCCCGCGTCGATGTCGGTGTCGTACTGCGCGGTCCTCGGGATCCCGGCGACGATGCCCTCCATCTCCTCGTAGGCCGGATTGGCCTTGATGAAGGCGTTCTTCGCGTCCGTCAGCGCGGAGTTGAGTGCCTCGCGGTCGTTCTTGAGCATCCTGGCGTAGTTGAAGTCGTTCGCCTCGGCCAGGTCGTAGTAGGTGTTCGCCGCCGTCTTCATGGCGGAGGTCTGCTCGATCAGCTCTGCGGTGTGTTCGGTCAGGTACGACTTGACGGCGGTGAGGCCGGCGTCGGGTTCATCCCCGCCGTCCTGGTTCGAGCTGCTGCCACACCCCGCGAGCAAGGCGGCGGCGAGCAGCGGGACGGCGAAGAGCGAGGCGCGGCGCCTCGGGTACTTCCTGGTCAACGGTTACCTCTTCCGTGGGGACTGGACGCGGCCGAACAGCCGCCGGGCGGGAAAATACTTTGGGTACCCTAACTCATTCCCCACCGAACTGATCGGAGATGACTCGGCGCTCGGGACGACCGTCGCCTGGTCAGGCGAAGGCGGGGCCGCGCTCGACGAGGCCCCGATAGAGCGCCTGCTGGATCGCGTCCCTGACCTGCTCCGAGATGTCGAACACCAGCGACCGGTCCGCGCTCGAACCCGGCCCGTACCCGGAGAGGTCGATCGGCTCCAGGAACTCGATGCGCCAGCGGGACGGCAGCGGCAGGAGGCCCAGGGGGCCGAGCCACGGGAAGGTCGGGGTGATCGGTATGTGGGGGGAGCCGAACAGGCGGCCGAGCGGTCCGGCCTCCCCCAGCTTCGGGTAGATCTCCTCGGCCCCGACCACCGCGACGGGAACGATCGGGGAACCGGTCTCGAGGGCGACCTCGACGAAACCGCCCCGCCCGAACCGCTGGAGCCGGTAACGCTCGGCGAACGGTTTGGCGAACCCCCTGCTCCCCTCCGGGAACACCATCACCGGCTCGTCCTCCTCGAGGAGGCGGCCGAGGTTGGCGGAGTTGGCGGCCACCCCGCCCAGCCTCCGCATGATGAAGCTGAGGTACGGAAGGTCGAACGCCCAGTTCAGGACCATCGACCTGACCCACCGGGGGAGCGGATGCTCCTTCTGTATCGCGGTCGCGATCATCGTCGCGTCGAACGGGAAGATGGCCCCGGAGTGGTTGGCGACCAACAGGGCGCGCCCGTGCGCGGGAACGTTGGATACGCCGACGGTCTCCACCCGCCACCACTTCGAATAGAGGAACTCGAAGATCGGGAAGACGGTCTCGGTGAACTCCTCGTCGAAGCCCCACTCGTCCTCGTGGTACTCGCCCGCCAGCCGGCGGAGGATCTTGTCGGAGGTCGACTGGACCGTCGCCGCCCACTCCGTCACCGCCTCGGCCGTCGGAGTCGGGAGCCCGTTCATCGCTCCACGCTCCGGACGGGGGAACCCGGATGCGGCGCCGGGAAGAGCTGCGGGATCCGGTTCGTGGCGCGCGCGAAGTCCCGGGCCGTACCCTCCGAGTCGAAGGCGAGTTCGTACCCGATCTCCTCGCGGAGCCTCGTGTTGTCGCAGCCCCGGCCGTACCGGAACAGGAGTTCCCCGTCGCGGTAGAGGTCGGCGCTGCCGACGAAGTCTCCGACCCGACGGTTGATCAACCCCGAGACCAGCGGTGGCAGGCCGATCGTCGTCTTGCCGCACAGCCGGAGCAGCCGGCTCAGCGAGATGGCGCCGTCGGGGGCTACGTTGACCGGACCGCGGACCGGGTTGAGGGTGGCGGCCACGATCGCGCCGGTGGCGTCGTCCGCATGTAGCAGCTGAAGCCTCGGGTCATACCCCATGCGGGTGGGGACGACGGGGAGGTTCAGGTATCTGACGAAGGCATTGTCCAGTCCGGGCCCGACCTCCACCTCGAAGCGCAACATGCAGCAAACCACCTCGGGCCGCCTCCTGGCGAAGTTGTCGAAGTAGCCCTCGAGCTCGCCGATGTCCCGCTGGAACCTCGTCTCCAGGGGAAGGCGACGCGCCATGTCCTCGGTGAAGAAGGCCGGAGCGCCGGGGCCGGAACCGTAGATCGCGGCCGACCCCCGGACGACCAGGGCTTCCAGCCCCTGCGTCTTCTCGCAAGCGGCCAGGAGCTGGAGCGTGCCGATCACGTTGATGTCGTGGAGGGCGCGGGACGGCCTTCCCTTCTCCGGGTACCACACGATGCCGCAGTGGACGACGATGTCCGGGGAGAGCGAGGGAAGGAGCTTCGAGAGACCCGGGTCGCGTATGTCGGCCTCGATGAACCGGGTCGAACCGAGGTCCCGGGTCGGCGGGGACGAGTCGAGGCCGATGATCTCGCCCACCTCGGGCTCGTTCAGGAGGGCCCGGATCAGTTCCGAGCCCCACTTCGTTGAAGCCCCCGCGACGAGTATCCGCTTACCGCTCAACGGGGCCGACTCTAACCCTCAGGTTCAGACTTGGACTTACGCTCCAATTCGGCTACACGACTGGAAAGGCGCTCGATCTTGTCTTCCAGCTGCCGGAGCTCGTCCCGGCTGACCAGCCGGAGGCCGTCGAGGGTTCCCCGAGCCTCCGAACCGCGCTTCGTGAACTCGTCGACGAGGCCCTGCGCCCGGCTGCGCGTCTTCTCGGTGAGGTCCTGGGCCTGTGCCCTGGCTCCGCCGGTGGCCGCGAACGCCCCCTCGATCGCCTCCTTCAGCCCCTCGGGGATTCCCCGACCGCCAGACTTGTCTTCTCCGCTCTCAGCCATGGGGCTAGTTTATTCCCACCCAGGCGGTCCGCCACGCAAATGCCCGTGAAGATGACACCCCTCGAGTCGGCCGCCCGCGACGCCCTGTTGGTGGGCGACCCGCGGCGCGCCTTCGCCCTGGCGCAGGAGCTGACCGTCCAGCCGCGGATGAGCCACCAGGCCCGGGGCCTCTGGGGCTACAACGGGACGACGGACTCCGGCCTCGCGCTCACCGTCCAATCGACCGGGGTGGGCGGCCCCAGCGCGGTCCCGGTGATCGGCGACCTGGCCGGCCAGGGCGTGACGAGGATGATCCGGCTCGGCACCTGCCTGGCCCTGGACCCCGATCTTGCGGCCGGGACAGTGATCCTGGTCGAGCGGGCGGTGGTCACCGACGGGGCGGCACGGATCCTCTCCGACGGGGCCGATTTCGTCCGTCCCGATCCGGACCTGTTCCAAGCCCTGGATGGACTCGGCCGGACCGCGACGGTTTCGAGCCACGACCTGGTCGCCCGCCACGAACCGGGTGCGGCGCTCCGGCCCGACCCGGGACCCGCGGTCGCCCGCGACCTCCAGACCGCCACCACCCTCGCCATGAGCAGGTGTCTGGGGCTCCGGTCGGCCGCCCTGCTGATCGTCGCGGAGGACACCTCCGGCCGGCGGCTGGAGGAACCCGAACTCTGGGACCTGTTCCGGTCGGCGGGCAAGGCCCTGCTGACCCGGCTCGAGCGGCCCGTCCCCTGACCCTCAGCCTCAAGTCGAGCCTTAGGTCAGGCTTTTTTCAGATCCTTCAGTTCCTTGCGGAGCTCGCGGATCTGGTCGAGCGCTGCATCCAGGCGGTCCTCGGTCTCCTCCAGGCGGTCGGAGAGGACCCTGACGCGCCGTTCGAGCCGCTCGGCGTCGTCCTGCGAGGAAACGCCCATCGCGCCCATGGCCGCCCGCTGGGCGTCCGCCGCCTTCTCGCGCGCGGCCACGGCCGCCGACACGGCCTGACCGAATGCGGGGCTTCCGATCAGGGCCTGGGCCAGCTCGGAGGCGGCCTTTTCACCCCTCGATTGGACGCGGTCCCTGATTCCCTCGTTGCCATCGTTTTCAGCTGCCATGACACGATCTTAAAGGGGCCACTCGCGCGAGCGGGAGGAAAGGTCGGCGTGTCGGCGAATCCGGTTGCGATACGGTTCCCCTGCCGCGTCACGGGAGGGCGTCGGCCGCGTCTGTTTTAGTTGGGTTGCCAAAGGTGGACCAGGGTTCGTTTCCGACACGCCGCAGTTCGATGGCCGCAAGCTCCGCGGTCTTCGTTTTCGCGCTCGTTTTCGGCTTGCTGACCTGGTTTGCGGGCAGCACCTCGGCGGTCGGAGCGACCAAGGTCCCTTGCGCGCCCGGCAACACCTCCTGCGACTCGTCCTCCCTCACCAAGACCGCCAACGGCTCCGGCGACCCGGCGACCCCCGCCGCGACGACCCCGTCGGGCCAGACGAAACCCGACGCTCCCTCGGGCACGACGGTCATCCCGGCCAGCCCCGGGACCGGCGGCGTCACCCCCGGCAAGAACGGCGGTTCGGGCGCGACCGGAGGCGGCGGCACCGTCGAGATCACCCCCGGCGGCAAGGAGCCCGATTTCGTCGAGGAGGATCCCAACCTCGGTGGCGCCACTCCCGGCAGCAACGTGGATTCGAACGACCCCTTCGAGTCGGATCGCCTCACGGTCCCCAACTTCGTCATCGACCAGTTCGAGATCCCGCCCTTCCTCCTCCCGATCTACCAGGCCTGCGGCAGCCAGTACGGGATTCCCTGGTACGTGCTCGCCTCGATCAACCGGAACGAGACGAGCTTCGGCACCAACGTCGCGACTTCCTCGGCCGGCGCCAACGGCTGGATGGCGTTCATGCCCGCCTCCTGGGCCGAGTGGGGCGTGGACGCGAACGGCGACAAGATCCGCGACCCGTACAACCCGGTCGACGCGATCTGCTCGGCCGCGAACTACCTCGATTACTTCGGCTATGCGGAGAGCCCCTACGACGCGATCTTCGCCTACAACCACGCCGACTGGTACGTCCAGAAGATCCTGAAGTACGCGAAGATCTACTCGCAGATCCCGACCGAGATGATCAGCGCCCTCACCGGCCTCACCGAGGGCGCCAGGTTCCCGGTGGCCTCCGAGGACGCGAGCTACGAGGGCCAGGTCTCGACCGAGGAAGCCAGGAAGAAAGGCACCGCCTCCCAGAACATCGAGTCCTCCTCCGATCGGCGGACGATCGCGATCTCGGCCAGCGGCGGATCCCCCGTCATCGCCGTCAACGACGGCCAGATCAAGGAGATCGACCGCGAGACCGGCACGGTGGTCCTCGAGGACGTCTACGGCAACCGCTACTCGTACGCCGGCCTCGGCTCGGTTTCCACCGTCCACCCGGTCCCCAACCCCGAGCCGTCCGGTCCCGCCGATCCGAAGGAGTCGGAGATCGGTCACGAGCCGACCGGCGACGACGAGCCGGACCCGGACGCCGAGATGGGTGAGGCCAAGGCCGAGGAATCGCAAGGCCGTGACAACTCGAAGCCTAAGGTCGAGGGTGAGGGTTCCGCTCCCGCGCCGACCAGGAAGCAGCAGCAGGACATCAGCGAGGTGCTGGTCGACCCTGACGCCGCCTCGGCCGCCGCGACGGACGCGGCCGTCGCCGAGCCGGATGATCCGGCCGTCCGCGCGGCCGACGAACGCCGCAGCAAGCAGGCCGAGATCCGCAGGGTTCCCTCGGAGTCGGTCCACAACACCGAGAACATCCGCAGCCGCGTCTACGCCAGCCCCCTCCGTCCGAGCAACCACAAGCGCGCCACCACGGACGGCCAGTCGATCCAGAACTCGGTCCGGCAGGCCCAGGGCATCGGCATCGAGGGCAAGCCGGGCGACTACCTGATCTACGACGGCAGCAAGTCCGGGATCTACCGCTTCGATCCCGAGACCACCGAGCTCCACGAGTTGAAGAAGGGCTCGCGGGTCGTCGCCGGGACCGTGCTCGGCCGCCTCGCCGAGACCGCGGTCGCCTCGGTGAACTTCTCGATCAAGCCGGGCGGCGAGGACACCCCGCAGATCGACCCGAAGCCCTTCCTCGACGGCTGGAAGCTCCTGGCCGAGACGAACATCTACAGCGCCCGCGGCAAGGACCGTTTCTCCGACAAGCTCGGCGCCGGCGGCATCCTGCTCTTGTCGAAGTCGGCCCTCCAGAAGCGGGTCCTCGGCAACGAGAAGGTCGAGTTCACCAAGCAGTGCGACCGCGACTACATCGCCGGTGGTTCGATCGACCGGCGCGTCCTCGCCACGATCGAGTTCATCACCGCCCACGGCTACTCGATGCTGATCACCTCGATGCTCTGCGGCCGCGAGGGTTCCATCACCACCTCGGGCAACGTCTCCAACCACACCCGTGGTTCCGCCATCGACATCGCCGCCATCAACGGCGAGATCGTGACCCCCGGCACCCAGGGCCCCGGCTCGCTGACCGACCAGGTCGCGAGGCTGGTCCTCACACTCCAGGGCACCATGGCTCCGGACGAGGTGATCTCGCTGCTCGATTACCCGCAGCCCGCCGGCTTCGCGATGGGCGACCACGGCGACCACCTCCACGTCGGGTTCCGCCCGATGGCCGGATCCGACAGCCCCGGCGGCTCGATCGCCGCGACGCTCGGCGCCGAGCAGTGGGAGGCCCTGACGGAGCGGCTCGGCCAGATCCGCAATCCGGACGTTCCGACGACCCCTTCGGGAGACGCGCTCCCGGTCGAGAAGTCGGACAAAGGCAAGTAAGCGATCGGCGCCCTGTTCGGTTTCGTCCAGTTCGAGTTGGCGGGAAGCCTGCCGCTCGATGACGGCCGCTACATGGACCGCAGCACCGGGTCCGAGCGCGTCCTGGTGATCGAGACGGAGGGCGCACTGCCCCCTGCCCGCCGGCGCCGCCGGCGCCCGCGCAAGGTGGCGGTGGACGACGCCCCGGTCACGGTCACGATCTCCGTCGTCACCGTGGTCAGGGCCGACGAGCCGTTCGGTTCTTCTACCGAGGCCGACGAGTGGATGCGGAGGACGGAGGATTCGGAGTTCCTGGATGACCTGCTCAGCGATGCGGTCGGGACCCTCGACCGCGCCCGGGCGGCCGACGCCGCCGCCTCCGGTGTCCCGTTCGGTACCCCCACTTCCGTCTCCTCGCTCCTCACGGCCCGGGTCGGGTACGGCGAGGGCGAGCAGGTCGCCTCGGGACGTTTCCTCGACGCTCTGGAGGTGGACGCGAGGGGCGGCACCGGGGGAGTCCGGCGGGAACGTGCCGCCAGGACCCGTCCGCTGGCCCGGACGGCCGCGATCCTCGGGGGCAAGGAGAAACCGGCGGGGTGCGAGCTCCTCCTCCCCCGCATCCGGCTCGACCTGGCCCAGGGGAACGGCCACGCCGCCGCCATGACCATCCGCGTGGCCGTGGAGGCGACGATCGCGGAACTCGAGTTCGCCCTGGACGACGAGGACCACGAGAGCGACCTCGACCTGCTCGAGGAACTGCTGCCGGGCCTCGGGGACCTCGAGTCGAAGGCGATCGCCGGTGAGCTCGGGGAGAGTGACCTCGAGCGGATCGAAGGGGCGCTGTCGGTCGCCGAGCGGATCACCCGCCGCCGACGGATCCTGGACCAGTAGCGTCGGTCGGCTCAGCGCACCTCGACGCCGAGCGCGTGGAGGACCGGCTCGTCCTCGAGCGAGGTCGCGACGAGGTCGGCGTGGCTCAGGTCCACGCCCGGAACCGACGGGATCCCGATCGTGAAGAGTCCGGCGGCGATCGCGGCGGTCACTCCGGAGGGCGAATCCTCCAGCGCCACCACCCTCTTGCTCGGCTCCACGCCGAGCTGACGGCAGCCTTCGAGGTACGCGTCGGGGGCCGGTTTGGCCTCGGGGACCTCGTGGCCGCTGATCACGGCGTCGAACGGGGATCCGGTGCCGGCGACCTCGTGGGATCGTTCGATGAACCGCCGCGGCGAGTTCGAGACCAGGGCGACGGGAACTCCGGCGAGGCGCAGCAGTTCGAGCAGCTCCCGGGCGCCCACCATCGCATCCACCCCGCCCTCGAGCTCGGCCAGGACGAGTTCGTTCAGCTCGTCGATGAGTTCGACTTCGCGTCCGGGCTCCTCCAGGAACCGGGCCAGTTTCTGGCCCGCGATAGCCGCCGAGGAGCCGACCAGGCTGCGCTTGTGGTCGATCGTGAACTCGCGGCCACGGATCTTGAAGAGCTTCTGCTCGGCCCTGCTCCACGCCGACTCGGTGTCGAGCAGCAGGCCATCGTTGTCGAACAGCACCGCTTCGGGATACGCCATGCCGCCAGCCTAGAGATCGACGGAGCGCGAGGAACCCTTGGCGCGGTCCGGAATACGCGGTCTGGAATATTTTGGGCGGACCCGATACCGCGACACCGCTGACGGGTTTACACACAGGCATGGAGAAAACCGGAAATCAGACGGGGAGCAGACGGCGCCATTCGCCGGACGGGATGACCGCCCGGGTTCCGTCGTTCCGTGGCCTTGTCGCGCTCGTCTCGATGGTGCTCCTGGGCCTCGTCGCCGCCCCGTCCGTCGGGGCGTCCGTTCCGCAGCCGCCCCTGGAGCTCCCCTCCGCGGCCGGCATCAGCGCCGCCGGGGCTTCCTCGTCCCGGAGCGAGTGGTGGATCGTGGGCGGCGTGCCCGGGGAGCGCACCGCCCGCATCGCCGCCGCCCACGGCGCCCTGACGGTCGACCGGGGCCTCGGCACGTACCGCATCGCACGTGACGCGGCCACGGGTTTCGCGACGGCCCTCCGCAAGGCGGGGCGCCTGGTCTACGCGGAACCGGACGTGAGGACCAGTTCGGCCGCCTACCCGCTCGACGCGTTGATCGACCAGCAGTGGTGGTTGAACAGGATCGTCAGTCCCAGTGACGTCACGCCGCCCGCGGTGAGCGCAAGAAGCCCGCTCATCGCCCTGATCGAGGAGGCATTGGACCCGCTTCATCCCGACCTCACGGACGCCAACCTCACGGGCGCCAGGTCGAAGGGGCCGGAGGCCGACACGCACGGCACCGCGGTCGCGGCGATCGCCGGCTCGCCCGGCGAGATGAACGGCATCCGAGGAGTGTGGCCGGGCGCGCGCATGCGGCTCTTCGCCTCCGGTCTCAGGTGTTCGACGGCCTCGAAGGCCGTGATGAAGGCGGCCCGGGTGGGTGCCGCCGTCATCAACATGAGCTACACGTTCCCGGCGAACGCCTGCTTCACCCACTTCATGGCCACCCAGTTCGCGATCCGTTCCGGCTCGCTGCCGGTGGCGGCCTCCGGCAACAGCGGCAACTCAGGGAACGCGCCGCAGCGGCCCGCGGTCGACCCTCACGTGATCTCGGTCGGTGCGATCGACTCGAACTCTGTGATCGCCCCGTTCTCGACCCGGAACTCCGGCGTGGATCTCGTGGCGCCGGGCGTCTCGGTCCTCGCCCCGATCGTCACCAAGGGGTCCAGCGGGATCGAGAGGGGCTGGGCGTTCCAGAACGGCACCAGTTTCGCGGCACCGATGGTCTCGGCCGCCGCCGCCTGGATGACCCAGGCCAGGCCACGCCTCGGGAATCTCCAGATCGGAAGGCTCCTCACCGGCTCCGCCACCGACCTTGGGGTCCCCGGCCGCGATCCCGTCTACGGCGAGGGCCTGCTCAGCATCGAACGCGGCCTGATCGCGCCGAGCCCGCCGGCGGATCCGTACGAGCCGAACGACGACATTCCGTGGCTGAACGGTTCCCTGATCAAGAAGAAGTCGCCGTACCTGTGGCGGGCCGGCAAGGGCAAGCGCCGGGTCCTGAAGGCGACCCTGTCCCTCGACAAGGATCCCGCCGACGTCTACCGGGTGATGATCCCGGCCCGCAGGGCGATCATCGCCAACGTCGCCCAGATCGAGGGCGACGTGGTCCTCTCGGCCCTGAAGCCCAGGTCGAAGACGATCGTGAAGCCGGGCAGGAACCTGATCGTCCGCTCCAACCGCCCGTACCCGAAGACCGAGGGAATCTTCGTCAGGAACCTCAAGAGGAAACCCCAGACCATCTTCCTGGCGATCACCCCGAGCAAGACCCAGCTGGGCGAGTACAGCCGCTACAAGATCACGGTAGCCCGCCGCTAGCGCACGACCCAGAGGGTCGGACATCTAGACGCCTCGACCACCTGGCAGCCTGCAACAAGAAAGGGCGGCCCTGCAGGGCCGCCCTTTCGACGTAACGGGTTCGAACCCGGGCAGCGTCTACTTGCCCTGCCAGTTCGGCTTGCGCTTGCCCAAGAACGCGGAGATGCCCTCCTTGCCGTCCTCGGAGAAGAAGACGGTCGCGAAGCCCTGCTTCTCGGCGTCGATGCCGGCGTCGGGGTCGCCTCCGCGGAAGCTGACCTTCTTGACCTGCTCGATGGCCAGCGGGGCCTGCCCGGCGAGTCGCTTCGCCCAGTTGAGGGCGACGTCGAACAGTTCCTGGTCGGGAACGAGTTCGTTGACGAGCCCGGATTCGAGCGCCTCGATGGAGGAGATCGGGTCGCCGACGGTGTTCATCTCGAGGGCCTTGCCCCAGCCGACGAGGCGGGGGAGGCGCTGGGTGCCGCCGAAGCCGGGGATGATGCCCAGCTTGATCTCGGGCTGGCCGAACACGGCGGACTCGGCCGCGATCCGGAAGTCGCAGGCCATGGCGAGTTCGCAACCACCGCCGAAGGCGAGCGAGTTGACGGCGGCGATGGTCGCGACGCGGCCTTCACCGAAGCTCTTGAGGAGCTCGTGTCCGTCGTTGATGAGCGCGGCGCCACCTTCGGTGTCCATCTGGGTGAACGCCTTGATGTCGGCGCCGGCCGAGTACACGATGGGCATGGTGGAGGCGATGACCATCGCGCCGATCTCGGGGTTGGCGTTGACCTTGTCCCACACGGTCTTGAGGTCCTTGATGACCTGGGGCGAGATCGCGTTCATCGGCGGGTTGGCGAGCCAGGCGATCGCGACGTTGCCGCGGGTCTCGAGCTTCACCTTTTCGGGCTGGTCGCCTTCGTCGGCCTGCGGGTAGGGGTAGAAGCCCTGTCCGGAGTTGATGCCGAGGCGGCCCTGCGCGACGAGTCGCTTGAGGGTGACGGGCACGGGGAAGCGCTCGTCGCCGTACTTCTCGTTGAGCTTCTCGATGCGTTCGAGCGAAACGTCGAGGCCTTCGATGTCGGCCTTCCAGAACGGCGGGAAGAGGCCACGGCGGGGGTCCAGGCCGGCGCCGGCCATCATGCCGACGTCGATGTCGCGGACGGAGCAGACACCCTCTTCGAGGATGAGGCAGGCTTCGACGAGTGCCTTGGCCAGGAACAGGTCGGCGAGTTCCTGGGCGTCGGCATCGTTGTCGCCGGGGACGTTGGGCTCGCCGTCCTTGTAGAGGCCTTCGCCGCCGGTCTTGGCGCCGAGCTTGCCGTCGGCGACGAGCTGCTTCATGCCCTGGTGGACGTAGAAGCGTTCACCGTAGGAGTTGTTGAGGTGCTCGGCCACGTGGTAGACGGTGTCGAGGCCGAGGAGGTCGACGAGGACGAACGGGCCCATCGGGGCGACGTTGGCCGCGCCGACGCCTTCGTCGATCTTCTTGATGGAGAGGCCGCGTTCTTCCTGGGCCCGCCATATTTCACCGACGGCGGAGTTGAGGATGCGGTTCACGACGAAGCCGGGGACCTCACCGCAGGTGATCGGCTGCTTGCCGATGGCCTGGGCGAAGTTGGACGAGGTCTGGGCGGTCTCGGGCGAGGTGTCGTCGCCGATGATGACCTCGACCAGCGGCATGACGGAGGCCGGGTAGAAGAAGTGGAAGCCGACGACCTTGTCGGGCCGCAGGGTGGCTTCACCGATCTCGGAGATGGAGAGCGCGGAGGTGTTGGACGCGAGGATCGCGTGGCCGGGGGTGACGGCGTCGAGCTCGGCGAACACGGCCTGCTTGATCTCCATCTTTTCCGGGACCGCTTCGATCACGAAGTCGACGTCGCTGAACTCGTCGTAGGTGACGGTGCCGGTGACGTTGGCCAGGACCTCGGCGAGACGGGCGTCCGCCTGCTCCTGGGTGATCTTTTCCTTCTTGACCTTGCTGCCGAGCTGGCCGGCGGTGACGTTCTTGACTTCTTCGATGGCCGCGTCGACGAACTTCTGCTCGACGTCCTTGATCACGACCGGGATGTCGGCCGCGGCGATCGCCTGGGCGATCTGGCCACCCATCGTGCCGCCACCGACGACTGCTGCCTTGTGTACGAACATGAGGTTTCTTGGTCCTCCGGAGCTTGGTGAGTTGAGAGAGCCTCGCGGGCACCTGGCCCGCTCTCTTGTCGCGAGTTGACTCGCGGGTCAACAAGGCTATAGGGAACGGGCCTGATAACGTGGTCAGCGGTCGTGTTCCGGTTCGGGCACGATCGAGGTTCAGTTCCTTCCTGTTTTCGCGGGGTCATCCGGCGTCTTGGGGTTACCGGATCTCCCTTCTCACCCTTTACAGGAAGTTGAACAGAATGCCCAAGCAGTCCTTTGCCGATCTCGGCGTGTCCGATGCCGTGGTCGAGTCCCTTCGTGATCGTGGGATCGAAGCCCCGTTCCCGATCCAGCGTCAAGTCATCGAGGACATCCTTGATGGCGATGACGTGCTGGTCCAGTCCCCGACGGGTTCGGGGAAGACCCTCGCGTTCGGGGTGCCCCTGGTCGACATGGTGCGGGCCGAGGATCGCCGCCCGTCGGCGTTGATCCTGGCCCCGACCCGCGAGCTGGCGAGCCAGATCGTGGATGAGATGGAGTCGATCTGCCACGCACGGGCCCTTTCGATCGCTGCGGTGTATGGCGGAGTCGGACTCCAGCAGCAGGCGAAGCGCGCCGCGCGGGCCCACATCATCGTGGCTTGCCCGGGCCGCCTGGAGGATCAGCTCCAGCGTGGCGCGTTCGGTCTCGAGAACGTCCGGTATCTGGTGCTGGACGAGGCGGACCGGATGCTCGACATGGGTTTCAAGCCCGCGGTGGACCGGATCGTCCGGCAGCTCGATGACGAACGCCAGACCTTGTTCTTCTCGGCGACCCTTGAGGGCGCGGCAGGCAAGTTGGCGGAGTCGTACACGATCGATCCGAAGACGCATGTGAACGAGCCCTCGGTGGAGAACCGGGGCCGGATCGAACACCGGTTCATCCACGTTTCGCATGACGCGAAGGTGGAGCGCCTGGTGGACGAGCTGGAGAGCCCGGACCGGGGCCGCACCCTCGTTTTCGTGCGGACCAAGCACGGCGCGGATCGTCTCGTGAAGAAGTTGAGCAAGCGGTCGAAGCAGGTTCGCGCGGTGGCGATGCACGGCAACAAGTCGCAGAATCAGCGGCAGCGCGCCCTCGCCGATTTCGAGGACGGCAGAGTCGACACGCTGGTGGCGACGGACGTGGCCGCCCGCGGGATCGATGTCGCGGACGTCACGCACGTCATCAATTTCGACATCCCGGAGGATCAGGACACTTTCGTCCACCGGGTCGGCCGCACGGGCCGGGCCGGTGCAGACGGTGTCGGCATCAGTTTCTTCATGACGGAGCAGGCGAAGGACATGGGTCGCATCGCCAGGTCACTCGGTCTCCACAAGGAGTTCGAGGCGAGTGGCGGCCACGTCCATCTCCATGCGGAGACCCGCACCAAGCGGGGCTCGGGAAGGGGCGACCGCCAGGGTGGCCGTCTCGAGAACCGGTCCCGTAACGGGGGCCGAAACGGTGGCGGCAACCGCCGCGGCAAGGGCAATTCCGGTGGCGGCGGCAACCGCAAGCGACGCCCGAATCGCTCCCTTGACAAGTAACGCAATTTTGTAATTTTTGTAACAAAGACTGCGGAGTCGGGCAGATGATGCTACGGTCCGCATATAGGGTCGGGAGAAAGCAATCCCGGCAAAGACGTGTGTAGCGCTCGCAGTCGTTGCTGTACCAGCATCCTCCGCGTTTCGCAGCACCGATGTTGGAGGACTAAATGCCTACAGGCACAGTCAAATGGTTCAGTGACGAAAAGGGCTTCGGCTTCATTACGCCGGACGACGGTTCGAAGGACGTTTTCGTCCATCACACCGCGATCCAGTCGGACGGGTTCCGTACCCTCGCCGAAGGAGCCAAGGTGAGTTACGAGGCCGAGGACGGACCCAAGGGTCCGGCCGCAGCTTCGGTCGAGTCCGTCTAGGACCCTCACCGGAAGTACCGCGAGCGCGCCCGCCATCCGGCGGGCGCTTCGCATTTAAGGGTCGCCGCCCGCGGCAACGTCCGCGGCGACCTTCATTGTGGAAACCTCTTGAACGTTTGACAGGAACAGGGAGGGGAAACCGAATCCATGAGGAACATGGACGGTTAAGAGGATTGAGATGAACACCCGTTTCCACGTGCGGACCAAGGTCTTCGGGGGCCGGCGCCCTCGAAACGGCGCCGACGGTGCCAGCGGTGGAAGCAACGCTCCCGTCATCCCCGCTTCGCTGACCGGGACCGACCCGATCCTCATCGACCCCATGCCGGACGGCAACCCGGGCATGGCCGCGTCCTACCTGATCCCGGGGACGCGCACCGCCCTGGTCGATCCCGGCCCGGCCAACTCGGCTCCGCGCGTGCTCGACGCGCTCGCGTTCCGCGGGATCGAGGTCGACGTGATCCTCCTGACCCACATCCACCCGGACGCGGCCGCCGGCACCGGCATGATCGCCCGCCGGTTCCCCGGCGCCGAGATCGCCGCTCCGGCGGAGACCACCACCCGCCTGACCGATCCGGCCGCCCTGGTCTCGGACATGAAGCGCGTCTACGGTGACAAGGCCGAAAAGCTCTACGGCGTCCCGGACCCGATCGACCGGGGTCGCATCACCCCGCTCGGCGACTCCGACCGGATCGACCTCGGGGACCGCTCGATCGAGGTGATCTCCACCCCGGGCCACACCGCCGCCCACGTCGCGTTCCTCGACCACTCGAACGGCTCGCTCTTCTGCGGCGACGCGCTCGGCGTCCAGCTTCCGGGGAGCCGGGTGGTGCGACCCTCCACCCCGCCCTGGGACTTCTCGCTGGAGGACTCGCTCGATTCGATCGAGAAGCTCTCGAACCTGGGTGCGGAGACCGCCTTTCTCGCCCATTTCGGCGAGGCGGAGCCCGGGACCGACGAGATCTTCGAGCGCGCCGCCGATTCACTGGAGCGCTGGCATGACTCGTACCTTCGCAAGCGCGAACAGACGGACAGCGAGGAGGACCTGTCCCGCCAGTTCAACGCCTGCCTCGAGGCCACCCTGGAACCGATCGCGCCGTCGGTTCGCCGCGACCTGGAACGCATCAGCCCCGCCTGGCTGAACCTGCAGGGGCTCCGCGCGGAGCAGGACCGGCTGGGCCGCCTGTCCGACGCCGCCTGAGGCGTCCGTTCAGTAGGTCCGCGGCTCCGAAAGGCCCAGGATCCGGCGGGCTTCGGACGGCGACGCGATCTCGCGATCGAGTTCGCGGCTGATCCTGACGATCCGCTCGACCGCCTCGCCGTTGTCCTTCAGCTTGCGCCCCCGCGAGTAGTAGAGGTTGTCCTCCAGCCCGACCCTCACGTGCCCCCCGAGCAAGATCGACATCGTGGTCATCGGCAGCTGGAACCGTCCGATGCCACAAACGAAGAAGAGTGAATCCTTCGGCAGGTCTCCGAGCATCTGCAGCAGGTGCCCCGGGGTCGGCAGGACCGAAGTCTGGTAGCCCATCACGAACTGGTGGACGTAGGGCGGTTCGATGAGCCCCCGTTCGATCAGGTCGCGACTCACGCCGAACTGGCCCGAATGGTAGGTCTCCATCTCCGGCTTGATGCCGCGTTCGGCCATCAGTCCGGCAAGCTTGTCGATGATCCCGTAGGTGAAGGGGATGATGCAGTCGAATTCCTGGGCCGGGTGGGGATCGGGGAGGTCGTCCGGACGTTCGGGAACCCGGAACCTCGACATGTCCGGGCCCAGGTTCAGGGAAGCCATCTCGGGCAGCCCGTCGAGGCTCTCGAACCTTTCCTCCATCGTGGTCAACGGACCGCCCCCGGACGAATTGTTGATGATCACGTCGGGGCATGCCTCGCGGACCCGGGCATTGATCTCGAGGTACGTCTCGGAATCACGCGCGTTCGTCGCGAGCGCGTTCGGATCGCGGCCGTGGATGTGGATGATCGAGGCGCCCGCGTCGACGGCCCGGCGGGCCTGCTCGGCGATCTCGGCCGGCGTCTCCGGGAGTTCCGGGTGGGATTCCTTGCCCTGGATGCCGCCGTTCACGGCGCAGGTGACGATGAGCGGCCCGAACCGGCCCTTGCCGCGTTCCATCCACTCTTGTGGGTCCGAATAGTTCCAGGGGGCGCCGGGTTCCGAGTCCATGGCGGGAAGGTAGACAGCCGTCCTCCCCGGGCCAAGACACAGTTGTTGGAACATCCGTTCAGGCGTTCCGACAATGCTCCAACGAACGCACGGTGAGCCCCCGGCCACCCGATCGTAGCCTTGCCGCATGGCGTCGGAACGGGATCTCCCCACGAGTATCGACACGTTGATGTTCGGGCAACCGGGCAGCACGGCGGTACACCTCGTCCCCTCCGGCACCCCCGCCCTGGTGGACGCCGGAGCGGCCTCCACGGCGGAGACCGTCGAGGGGACGCTCCGGCGTCAGGGCGTGGACCGGGTCGAAGCAGTGCTCCTCACCCACATCCACCTCGACCACGCGGGCGGGACGGGCGACCTGCTCCGGGCATTCCCCGACGCGAAGGCCTACGTGCCGGAACGGGTGGCACGTCACCTCATCGATCCTTCCCGGCTGATCGAGGGTGTGCGCTCGGTGTGGGGCGAACGGACCGAAGAGCTCTTCGGCCTGCCGGTCCCCGTGCCGGCGGAGCGGGTCGTGAAGGTTGCGGACGGGGACACGATCGAACTGGGTGACCGCACCATCGTCGCCCTGGCCACCCCCGGACATACACGGGCCCACCTGGCGTATCTCGACGAGAAGGACGGCTCGCTCTTCTGCGGCGATGCGCTGGGCATACACCTGCCCGCCGTGGACGTAGTCAGGCCCGCGACTCCCCCCGCGGACTTCTCCCTGGAGGACTCCCTTGCCTCGATCGAAAGGATCCGGGAAGCGGGAGCGCGTCGGCTTTACGTGGCCCACTACGGCCTGCTGGACGGGGACCCAGGCGACGCCTGCGACCGCGCCACGGCGGCCCTCGAGCGCTGGTGGGAGCTCTTCGAGCGCGAGCGGCCGGAGGCGCAGGGGGACGAGGACCTGGTCCGGCGAATGCATTGCGCCCTCGAGGGCAGCATCGAACCGGTCCGACCCCGCCAGCGGCGGCTGCTGGAAACGGTCAACCCCACCTGGCTCAACGTCAGCGGGATGACCCTGGCCGCCGACCGGGTCCGGTCGGGCACCTGAGACTCAGGCCGCGCGCAGGCGCTCGGTCTCGCCGCGGTCCAGGACGCCGTCCGTGACCGCCACCTTGTAATCCCTCCTGGCGGCCTCCTCGCTGACGAGCCCGTCCAGCACGTCCTCGAGCACCTTCTCCGGATCGCGTTCGGCGGGGTCGCCCCACCCTCCCCCGCCCGTCGCCTCGAGCAGGAAGGATTCACCGGCGGCGAACGGATGGTTCGCGATGACGCAGGACTTCCATTCGCCGTCCTCGTCGTAGCCGCCGATCACCTCCCTGGTGCCGTCGTGACGGATCTTGCTCATGAGCTGCGGGGGGCTCGCGGCGCCGCCGTTCACTCCCGGCGATCCGGTGAGCGTGCGGGAGCAGCCCATCGTGAGTGCGGCGTCCCCGAGCCAGCGGATCCGGAACCGCTGTCCCAGGCCCCCGCGCTGGCGGCCGGGACCGCCGGTGTCCTCGAGGAACTCGACGGCCTCGTACTCGACCGGGAACAACAGCTCGCCGACCTCGATCGGGAGGTTGGTGCAGTTGCCGAGCGGGTCGATTGTGGCGTTCATGCCGTCGTTGAACGGAGTACCGCCCCAACCGCCGGGCGGGAGCTCCGAGTAGAGGGCCTGCGAACCGTCCGGTGCTTCCACCGCGGCCATGAACCAGTTGCACTCCGTGTTCGTGGGTGCGATCGCGAGGTCCGGTATGGCGAGCGCCATGGCCTCCCAGATCGCGGCACCGACCTTGGCCGCCGCCACGGTCGTACAGCCGATCGTCGGGGCCGGCCACCTGGAGTTCAGCCAGCTCCCCTCGGGGACCGTGATGTCGATCGACCGGTACATGCCGTGGTTCGGCGGCGCGTCCGGCTGGAGGAACGCCTTGAGGGAGTAGTAGACCGCGGAGGTGGTGTTGGCGAGCGGGGAGTTGATCGCCCCCATCACCTGGGGGTCCGTGCCCGTGAAGTCCACCTCGATGCGGTCTCCGCGGACCCGCAACTCCAGTTTCAGCTTGATCGGATGATCCGAGAACCCGTCGGTATCCGCGTACTCCTCGGCCCGGTACGTGCCGTCGGGGATCCTCTCGATCGCGGCCCGGGTCATCCGCTCCGTGTAGTCCTGGACCTCGACCATGGCCTCGCGCAGGGTGTCCCGGCCATAGCGGTCGGCCAGGCGGACCAGCTCGCTCTCTGCCGCCTTCAGGGCGCCGATCTGCGCCCGGAGGTCTCCGTCAACGTGCTGCGGAACCCGGCTGGAAGCCCTCATGATCGCGACGAGTTCCTCGTTCAGCACGCCGCCGTCGGCCAGCTTCGTGGGCGGGATCCTCAGCCCCTCGGCGGCGATGTGGGTCCCGCCGCCCTGCCCCCCGACGTCGGTCCAGTGGGCGCGGGAGACGCCGAAACCGATCAGCTCTCCATCGGCGAACACCGGGGCGGTCAACGTCATGTCGTTCGTGTGGGTGCCACCCATGTACGGGTCGTTCAGGACGACGATGTCGCCGGGCTTCAGGTTCTCGACCCCGTACTTCTCGATGCTGACCTTGGCGCTGAAGTGCATCGCACCGAGGTGGACGGGGCAGTTGGCCGACTGGCCGACGAGGTTGCCTTCGACGTCCGCGATGGCGTTCGAGAAGTCGACCATGTCCACGATCAGGGGCGAAAAGGCGGACCGCTTCAATACCCGGCTCATCCGTTCGCAGGTGTATTCGAACGAAGAGCGCATTACTTCGAAGGTGATGGGATCCATGGTTCAGCTCCTCACTGCGTCGGCGATTCCCGCCGCCTCTGATGCCTCTCTCGACTTGATCGAGATCACTACGTTGCGATGTTCGTCCACCCTGCCTTCGCTTCCGGGCGGGAGGACGAGGGTCGTCTCCTCGTACTGGATGATGGCCGGACCCTCGACCACCCCGAGGCCGTCGAGCGCGCCGCCCGGATGGACCGGCGTTTCAACCCAGGCGCCGTCGAAGTAGACCGGCCTGGATCCGGTCTCGCCTCCGGCCGCGACGCCACCCGGCACGGCGCTGTCCAGGTCGGGTTTCGGCAGCCGGCCGACGGCGGTCACCCTGAGGTTCACGATCGCCACGTCGAAGTCATCGGACCGGACCCCGTGCTCGCGCTCGTGGGCGTCGTGGAAGGCTTCGACCAGGCCCGCGATCGAGTCCTCCCCGAGGGGCCCGTTGGGCACTGGCGTCTCGACCTCGTAGGACTGGCCCACGTACCGCATCCCCGCCGTGCGGCTCAGCTCGATCTCGATCTCCTCGGATCCGTGCTCCACGATCCGCTGCCGCGCCTCTTCCTCGAGCTCCAGGTACTGTCGTTCGAGCGCTCCCGGGTCGACGTCGGAACACTCGTGGTACCAGGTCCTGTCGGAATCGAGCCGGAAGTCCATCGCGGTGGCACCGAAGGCCGAGGCGACCCCGGCGAACGGAGGCACGATCACCTCGCCGATCCCCAGCGACATCGCGATGGCCGCCGTGTGCATGGCGCCCGCACCCCCGAACGTCACGATCGAGTAGTCCCGGGGGTCGCGTCCGCGGTCGACCGAGATCATCTTGATAGCCGAGGCCATGCTCTCGGTGGCGATCCGGAGGATCCCCTCGGCGCATTCGAGGGTGTCGATGCCGAGCCGCTCGGCGACCGAGGCTATGGCCCGTTCGGCGGCGTCACGGTCCAGCGTCAGCTTGCCGCCGAGGGATGGGTCGAGCCGGCCCAGGAGGAGGTTGGCGTCGGTGATCGTCGGCTGGTCGCCGCCGAGCCCGTAACAGGCCGGGCCGGGGTTCGACCCGGCGCTCCTCGGTCCCACCCGGAGCGATCCGCCGTCATCGATCCAGGCGATCGAACCACCACCGGCACCGATGCTGCGGATGTCGATCATCGGCGCGATCACGGGCATGTCCCACTCGATCTCGTAGTCGTCCCGGATCAACCCCCCGCCGGAATCGACCAGGCAGACGTCGAAGCTCGTCCCGCCCATGTCGGTCGTGACCAGGTTCTCGCGGCCCGTCCGTTCGGTCAGGAGGGCCGCGGCGCTGACGCCTCCCGCGGGACCGGACTCGATCAGCTCCTCGGGCCGCTGGCGGGCCGCCGACGCGCGGACGATGCCGCCGTTCGACTTGATGACGCAGAGGGACCCGGTGAAACCGTTCTCCTCGAGCCGGTCCTCGAGCCGGGTGAAGTAGTCGCCCATCACCGGCAGCAGTGCCGCGCGGACCACCGCCGTGGTGAACCGCCCGAGCTCACGGAACTTCGGGATGTCGGACGAGACCGCCACCAAGGCCCCGGGGATCTCCTCCTCGAGGATCTCCCTTGCCCTGATCTCGTTCGCCGGGTTGGCGTAGCTGTTCAGGAAGCCGACCGCAACGTTCGTGGTGCCCCGTTCGCGGATCTCGGCGGCGATTTCACGCAGCCCGGCCTCGTCCAGCTCGACCGAGACCGTGCCGTCGGGGCGGGTCCGTTCGCGGACGCCGAAGCGGTTGCGCCGCCTGACCAGAGGTTCCGGCTTCGTCTGGTAAGGGTCGTAGATGTGTTCCCTGTGGGCCCGCCCGAGCGCAATCAGGTCCCGGAAGCCCTCGGTCGTGACGAAGGCCGGCTCGGGAAAGCTGCGTTCGATCAGGGCGTTGATGGCGGTGGTGCTCCCGTGGACCAGGAAGTCCACCTCCGAGAGGTCGACGCCGCCGACCGCGAGTGCGTCGAAAACGCCGTCCGTGAGGTCGTCGAGCGTGGTCAGTGCCTTGGCGGTCCTGCCGCCACCGGTGTCGGGATCCCAGACGAACAGGTCCGTAAACGTTCCGCCCACATCGATTCCAACGCGCTTCATCGTCACTCCTGCTTCAGTTCTTTCATTGCCACCTGTGCCATCCGCCTGCTGGCCGCACGGCTTCGCATCGCAATCATCCGGCTCTTCAGCCGCGGCGCGTCGAAGGCGACCACGATGATCAGCAGCCCTCCCAGCACGAGGTCCGATACGTAGTCCGGGGTCGCGACGATCACGAAGATCTCCTGCAGCAGGGAGAGCGACAGCGCCCCGGCGAGGATTCCCGCCGCGGTGCCCTTGCCACCGGCAAGGGTCACTCCTCCCAGGAGCGCGGCCGTGACCGCGAAGACCAGCGGCGCGCCGCCCGGGTCCGGCTTGGCGGTGGCGATGCTGTACGAGAGCAGCGCACCGGCCAGGGCCGAGATCACCGCGGTCGCGATGAAGGTCCCGACCAGGATCCGGTCCGTCCGGACGCCCGCCGCACGCGCCGCCCTGCGGTCGCCGCCCACCGCGCGGAGGTCCCGGCCGATGCGGGTCCACCGGATCAGGACCGCCACGAGCACGAACGCGCCGATCATGATCAGGCTGCGCGGCGAGAAGAAGGTGAGCGTCTGCTGGTCCAGCGAGATCCCCACGTCGAAGTTCTCGTAGGCGACGCTCTCGCCACTGGAGATCACGCTCGTGAGCCCCAGGAGGGCGATGTAACCGCCCAGCGTCACCGGGACGGAGCTGATCCCGAGTTTCGCGATGATGCCACCCTGGATGGCCCCCACGACCACCCCGGCACCCATCGCGGCCGCCACGCCGAGCAACGGCGAGTCCGCCCCGAGCTTGACCGCCAGCATGCCGCCGAGGGCGTACATGCCGACCGTGGAGAGATCGAACTCCCCCGCGATCATCGAGAGGCCGATCGCGAGGGCGAGCAGGCCCACCGAAGAAGCGCTCTGGAGCGAGTTGAAAGCGTTGAAGTCCGAGATCTGTTCGGTCGAGTAGAACGGCACGAGCAGGAAGGCGAGCAGCACCATCCCGAAGATGAAGAAGGGCGCCCCACCCGCGAGGAACCGTTTGATTGCGGCCGGGTTCACGACCGGGTTCCCTGGGATCGAAGGTGGACGACGATCACGACGACCACGACCAGGAGGCCCTTGACCATGATCTGGACCCCGGTGCTGTAGCCGCGGAGGAGGAGCAGATCGGTGATCGTCGCGATGACGAGCGCGCCGACCAGTGTCTTCCAGACGGACCCCTTGCCGCCGGACACGAGGGTGCCCCCGACCAGGGTGGCGGCGATCGCGTCGTAGGTGAGGCTGCCGGTCAGAAGGAGCGACGCGCCCTGGTTGTAGGCGCCGAGCATGATTCCCGCGACCGCGGACGCGACGCCCGCGAGCCCGAACACGCCCGCGCCGATCTTGCCCATCGGCAGGCCCGCCACGAACGCGGCGAGCGGGTTGTCGCCCACCATGTAGACCTGGCGCCCGAATGTGGTCCGGCGCATGATCAGCTCCGCGACCGCGACCACGCCGAGCATCACGTAGAAGCTCATCGGCAGACCGAGGATGGTGTCGTTGAGGAACTCGTAGGCACCGTTCGGCGGGGTCTGGGTCCCGCCCGAGGAAAACACCACGACCATGCCCTCGAGCACCGCGACGACGGCGATGGTGAGCACGATCGGGTTCGCTCCGAACGCTCCGATCGCGTATCCCTGGATCGACCCGATGATCAGGCCGAAGGCGATCGTCATCGCGATGGCAGGCGCGACCCCGAACTTGAGCGCCCAGACGAAGAAGATCGCCGAGACCGCGGCCTGCGTGCCGAGGCTCATCGAGACGAAGGACCCGCTGATCATGATCACGGTCATGCCGACCGCGACCATGCCGACGAACCCGACCGAGGCGAGGATGGCCTTCAGGTTGTCGACGCTGAAGAAACCCTGGGTCGTGATCGCGCCGACGAGGATGACCAGGCCCGCCAGCGCGACGAGGCCCTGGAGCACGAGGAGGATGACCTTCCGGGCACTTCGTGACGCCGCCGCCTGTTCCGGGGCGCCGACCGCCGCACCGCTCATGCCGCGGCCCTTTCGGCTCGCCCGTGGGTCATCTCGGCGAGGAGGAGTTCTGCGTCGACCTCGCTCCTTGAGTGTCGGCCCACCACCCTGCCGGCGCGCATCGTGACGATGTCGTCGGCCAGGTCGAGGATCTCGTCGATCTCGGTCGAGGCGAAGATCACCGTGGTTCCTTCGCGTGCCGCACCGCGCACCAGCCCGTGGATCTCGATCCGGCCCTTCACGTCCACCCCGCGGGTGGGCTCGTCGAGCAGGAGTACCCGGGTCTCGGGACGCTCCAGCGTCCTGCCGATGAAGATCTTCTGCTGGTTGCCGCCGCTGAAGTTCTCGGCCGGCTCGGGCAACCGGCCGGGGGCGAGTCCGATCGTGTCCGCGAGGCCCTTCGCAGCCTCCCGCAGGGAGGCCATGTCGAGGACCGGGCCCCGGCTCAACTTGCGGAGGCGCGTCGACACGAGGTTGTCCCGGGCGGAGAGCCCCAGGAACAGGCCGTCGCCCTTGCGGTCGTTCGAGACGTACGACACTCCGCCCGCCTCGGCGCGCTCCGGGGATCCCAGGGTGAGCTGCCGGCCCTCGATCTCGACCGAGCCGACCGCGCTCGGTTCGAGGCCGGCGATCGCCCGGAGGATCTCCGTCGCCCCGGAGCCTACCTGGCCGGCCAGGGCGTAGACGTGCCCGTGGCGGGCCTCGAGCGAGAAGCCGCTGGTGCGGTCCCCTACCGAGAGGTCCGTGACGCGGACCACCGTTTCGGACTTCCGGCCCTCCTGCGGGAGGGTGGGTGCGGGCTCGGGCGGCACGTCTCCCAGCATCATCGAAACGAGCCGGTCAACGTCGAGGGCCGAGGTCTCGGCGGTGTCCACGCGCTTGCCGTCGCGGAGGACGGTCACCCGGTCGCAGAGCTGGAGTACCTCGTCCAGACGGTGGGAGACGAAGATCACGCCGCAGCCGGTGGCCGCGACGCGTCTCACGGCCGAAAAGACATGTTCGATCTCGGCCGAGCTCAGGGTTGCGGTGGGTTCGTCGAGCACGAGCACCTTCGCGTTCCTGCCCAGGGCGCGGGCGATCTCGACCAGCTGCCGGCGGCCCATGGAGAGGCCGGCCACGGGTTCCGCCGGATCGAGATCCGACAGGCCGACGAGATCCAGCAGTTCACGCACCCGCGCCCTTGTCCGGCGCGGACGGTTGAAGAACGGTTCGGACACCCCGCCGAGCTGGATGTTGTTGGCGACCGAGAGGATGGGAATGACGCTCAGCTCCTGGTCGACGAAGGCGATACCGAGCTCCTGGGCGTCCTGCGGCGACCGGATCCGCGATGCCTCACCACCCACCCGGACGGTTCCACCGTCGGGCTGCACCAACCCGGTGATCATCTTGACCACCGTGCTCTTGCCGGCGCCGTTGTGCCCACAGAGGGCGTGTATCTCGCCGGGCCTTAGTTCGAACGAAACCTCGTCGACCGCCCTGATCGCCCCGAAACTGCGGCTGACAGCCTCGAGGGCGATCAGGGCGTTGTTGTCGACGGGATCGCTCATTCCTGGAGAGGAATCACGACTTGGAGCAGTCCACCGCGTGGTCCTCGACGTTCTCGGCACGCACTCGCGCCTGCGGCGTCTTCACCACGTCCGGGATGTCCTCGCCCTCGAGGAACTTGACGGCCCACTCGGCCGTGTCCTTGCCCTGGTTCACCGGGTCCTCGGTGGCGGTACCGAACATGTCGCCCGACCGGATCGCCTCGATGCCGGCCTTGTTGCAGTTCGAGCCCGTCACGATGAGCCCGTCATTGGCGACGCCCACCGGGATCCCGGCCTGCTTGGCGGCCTGGACGATCGGGACCGCCTGGTAGTCGGCCATGCCGTAGGCCGCCTGGATGCCACCCTGCGAGCGGTACTTCGCGAACAGCTCCTGGGCGATCTTGCCCGAAGCCACCGGGTCCCAGTTGCCGTCCTCGACGGCGACGATCTTGTACTCGGGGTACTCCTCCATCACCGAGTTGAAGCCCTCCATGCGGTCCTCGGTGATGGTCGAGGCCTTGGTACCGGTGATCGCGATCACGTTGGCCTTCTTGAGCCCGAGTTCCTTGAGCCCGTCGACGATGTTCTCGCCCGCCATCTGGCCGAGCAGCGGGTTGTCGGCGAGGATCTGGCCCGCCAGGCCGGGCTCCGCGGCGTCCTCCGCCCTGCCGTCGAGGTTGATCACGGGCACGCCGGCCTTGCCGGCCTTGAGGATCGAGGGCACGACCGACTTCGAGTCCGTCGCCTCGAGCAGGATCAGGTCGGGCTTCTTGGCGATCGCCTGGTTGAACTGCTGGGTCTGCACGGCCGTGTCGAAGTTGTTCTCGAGGGTCGTGACCGATGCCCCCGCCTTCTCGAGCCCCTTGACGATCTCTTCGTTGAACGTCTTGCACCAAGGGTTCGAGGCAGCGCAGGTGAGCAAGACCACTTCCTTGCCGCTCGCCCCGTCTCCCGACCCCGATGAATCCGAATCCGAACTTCCACAACCAGCGATGAATGCGAACGCCGCGAGCAGCGACAGCGCAAGCACTCCCTTCGAGGTACCACGTCGAGCTTTCATACTTCCTCCTCCTTGGACGGCCCGCCGCGGGCAGGCGAGCTAGTAGACCGAAGGCGAAAAAGTAAGGCCAGTCCGGGCGATCCACCATGAGCGAATGACCGACAGTCCCGCGGGCCCTTTGACATATGTCCCAAACGCGCCACTCAGTACCTCGCGGGGGCCGCGATCCAGATCAGTTCGGCGGGCTCCGTGCCCCGGTTGACGGCTCCGTGGGGCGTCTCGCCGGAGAAGGTGATCGAGTCTCCCTTGTCCAGTTCGATTTCCTCGGTGTCGAGGCGGATGGTGATCGAGCCGCTCTCGACGTACACGACCTCGACCCTCGTTCCGTGCGTGTAGAGCTCCTCCCCCGTCCCGGCGCCGGGCTCGATGGTGCTGTGCAGGACCTCCACCTCGCCGCTGGGGTCGGAGGAGAGGAAGGCGTCGTTGACGCCTTGCTCCTTGAGGGGGTAGGCCGGCCGGTCGTCGCGACGGATCACCCGGCCGCCGGGAGAGACCTGGTCGAACAGGTCGCCTACCCGTGTGCCGAGGGCGGTCGCGAGCTTGATCAGGGTCCCCACGGACGGCATCACCCGGCCGTTCTCGACCTGTGAGAGAAAGCCCCCGCTCACTCCGGACGCCTCCGCGAGGGCCCGGGCGCTCATGCCGCGCTCGTTCCTGAGGTCCTTGAGCCGCCGGCCCAGGTTGACCTTGATCTCGTCGAGCTCGGGCTCGTCGGAGCCGTCGGTTTGACCGGGCGCACCCATCGCTGGCCGGACTTTAGTGCAGATAAACACTCCCGTCAAAATTTTCGAATTTCATTGACTTGTTGTTTGGTCGTGTGTATGAATACGAAACGATGATATCGATGCCGTTCGTCGCTGATCGCCTTCAGCGTCTCGTGGACTCGCTCGCCGATCGACTCTCGATGGCGGTCCTCGTCGACGACCCGCAGTTGCGTCCGCTGGCCTACAGCGCCCAGGCGATCGAGGCCGTCGACCGGGTGAGGGCCGAGAGCATCCTCAACCGTGCGGCTCCGCCCGAGGTCGTCGAGTACCTGCTCGACCAGGGCATCGAGCACGCGGATGGTCCGCTGAAGGTTCCCGCCGCTGAGGACCTGGGCCTGGCGGCGCGCGTCTGCGCCCCCATCGCCGACGACGACAAGACCGTCGGTTACCTCTGGGTGATCGAGAACGGTCACCGGGTCGGCGAGAGTGAACGGGACCTGATCCAGCAGGTCGCCGACGGGGCCGCCCACCTCCTGAGGGGCAACGCCCGCCAGCGGCAACGGAAGATCGAAGCGAGGATCGACGAGCTGCTCGGTCAGGACCTGGGGCTTTCCTGCGAGGCGGCGGCCGATTTGCTCGACGCCCGCGAGTTCTCCAGCTCCGCCCATGCCGCCGTGCTGGTGGCGAAGGTTTCTCCGCCTCCCGGCGAGGCCCTGGACGAGACCGTGGCCGTGTTGTTCAGCCGGGGTCTTTCCGCCTTCGGACGCGGGTTCAGCCCCCAGCATCTCCTGTCCCTTATCCGCGGCGACCAGGCCGCGGTGGTAGTCGGTGACGAGGACCCCCGCGAACTGGAGGCCAGGCTTCCCGAGCTCGGCGAGTCCTTCCGCCGCCACGTCGCCGCCGCGGCCCCGGATGCTCGCTGGACGGTTTCGGTCGGGATCGGGTCACCGACGCGCTCCCTCGCGGGAGCGTCCCGGTCCTACGGACAGGCGGCGCAGGCGGCGGCCGTGGCCGGCTCCCTGGACGGGATCGGCCCCGTGCTCAGCTGGTCCGACATGGGTATCTACCGCCTGCTCGCGCCCGTCGGCGAGGAGACCGGGCCCGACGACCTTCCCGACGGAATCACGAGGCTGCTGGAACACCCCGGTGGAGAGATGCTCCTCCACACTCTCGAGACCTACCTGGACCACGGGGGCGATGCCCAGGCGACCACGGCCGAACTATTCCTCGCCCGGGGCAGCCTCTATTACCGCCTCCACCGCATCGAGGAGATCGCCGACGTGAACCTGAGGTGTGGCCACGACAGGCTGATGCTCCACGTCGGGCTGAAGATGGCCCGCATCTGCGGCCTCTACCCGAACCCGGAGGCCCAGCTGTCCGAGGCCGAACTGGTCGAGGCCGGCTAGCGGATCTCGTAGTACGCGGCGCGCAGCCGCTCCAGGGCGTCGTCCACGATCGCCTCGTCCATCGCGGTGGTCACGTTGAACTCGCCGCGGGGGGCCATGTAGACGCCGTTGCGGAGGGCCGCCCGGTGGAACTCGGCCAGGGCCGGGCTGTCCGGCCTCAGGTCGGAGCCCTTCCGGGGTTCCTCGGTCATGTCGAAATGGGCCTGGACCAGCGATCCGGCCCGCGTGACCACCATGTCGGGCCCTCCTTCGCGGGCGAGGGCGGACAGGCCCGCGGCCAGGCGCTCGCCGAGCCGGTTGATCCGGTCGATCTCGTCTCCGGTGAGCAGGTCCAGCGACGCGACGCCCGCCGTGGTCGTCATCACGTTCCCGTTGAAGGTCCCGTGGTGCGGGATGGACTCCGGGTGGCGCGGGTCGTACCGGCACATCAGTTCCTCGGCGCCACCCAGAGCACCGACCGGCAGGCCTCCACCGATCACTTTTCCGAAGGTGGTCAGATCGGGAGTCACGCCGACCTCGGACTGGACACCGCCCCACGCGGTTCGAAGCGAGACCACCTCGTCGAAGATCAGGATGGCGCCGTACTCGTCCGCCGCCTCGCGGGCGTGTTCGAGGAAGTCCCGGCTACCCGGGATGACACCGGCCCCGAGCAGCGGCTCGACGATGATGGCGGCGACCTCGCCGGCGTGTCGCTCCATCGACTCCTCGATCCCGGGACCGTCGTTGTAGTCGACCCACTCGATCAGGTCGAGGATGCATCGCGGGATTCCGCTGGTTTCGCTTTTCACCGAGGGCAGGCCCTCCCACGAACCGTGGTAGCCCCAGTCGAACTTCAGCACGCGCTCGCGACCGGTCACCGCCCGGGCGAGGCGGATGGCGTTCATGTTCGCCTCGGTACCCGAGTTGGTGAACCGGACCTGGTCGACGGAAGGGACACGGGCGGCGATCCGCTCGGCCAGCTCGGCCTGCATCTCGATCGGGGCCGGGTGGACGCTGCCCGCGTCGAGCGACTCGCGGAGCGCGGCGACGATCCGGGGATGGGCGTGACCGTGGACCAGAGACGTGTAGTTGTTCACGAGATCGATGAACCGGTTGCCGTCGAGGTCCCAGATGTAGGCACCTTCGCCGCGGACGATCGTGAGGGGATGTGGCGGAAAGTATGTTGCGGTGCGGGTGTTGCCCCCCGGCATCGAGCGTTCGAGCCGTCCGAAGAAGGCCTCCGATCGGGTGGTTTCGAATCCGAAGTCGGTTCTGATCTGCGTCTCGGTCACGGCGATGGGTCTCCGCGCGGAACTCAACCACCTGGTCGCCGCTCCGGAAAGCAACATTTGTCAAGTCTTCGGGCGGGCTTGCCCCTCAGACGACCAGACCGTGCCGCATCGTGTTCTCACAGGTGACGCGAGGTTCGACGAACGAGTCCAGGTAGCCGGGACCGCCGGCCTTGGTCCCGGTACCGGAGAGACGGTTTCCGCCGAACGGCTGACGGCCCACCATCGCCCCGGTGATGCCCCGGTTGATGTAGAGGTTGCCGACCGGCGACAGATCCTCGAACCGCCTGGCATTCTCAGGGTTCCGCGTGAAGATTCCCGATGTCAGCGCGAAGGAGGAGGAATCGATCGTCCGGGCGGCCTCCTCGAGGTCCCCGACCCGCTCGAGCGTCACCAGCGGCGCGAAGATCTCCTCTTCGAGCAGGGGACTGCCTTCCGGCAGGTCCGCGATCACGGTGGGGGCGCAGAAGTTGCCCTGCGACGGGAGCCGCGTCTGGGAGGCGAGCACCGTGCCCTGCTCCTCCCCTGTCTCCAGGAACCGTCGGTGGCGTTCCACCGATTCGCGGTCGATGACCGGTCCCGTGTCGATCCCGAACGTTTCCGCCTGGCCGACCCGGATCGAGTCGACGGCGCCGGCGAGTCTCTCCGCCAGCTGGTCGTAGAGCGCTTCGTGGGCGAGGACCCGGGAGGCGGCGGAGCATTTCTGGCCGGCGAAACCGAAGGCGGAGCCGATCACGGCCGGAACCACCTCGTCCAGGTCGGCGTCGGCATCGACGAATACGCAGTTCTTGCCACCCATCTCGGCCACCACACGCTTCAGGTGATTCTGGCCCGGCGCGAGCCGTGCCGCGGCGGCGTTGATCTCCAGCCCGGCGGCGCAGGACCCGGTGAACGCGATGGTGTGGACTCGGGAATCACCGACCAGGAGACGACCGGGAAGGTCCCCGCCCGGCAGGAACGCGATCGCGGACGGCTCCACGCCCGCCTCGAGGAGGATGCGGACAATCTGCGCCCCGACCCCGGGGGATTGCTCGGCCGGCTTGTACGCGACCGCGTTACCGGTGACGAGCGCCGCGGACACCATGCCGGTCGAGATCGCGAGGGGGAAGTTCCACGGCGCGATCACCGCGGCCACCCCACGCGGGCGGCAGGCCATGCGATTGCGTTCGCCCGGAACCTGGATCAGGTCCCGCCCCAGGCCCAGGCCGAGCGCCTGTTCGGCGTAGTACTCGATGAAGTCGATCGCCTCGCAGACCTCCGCGTCGGCGTCGTACCAGGGTTTTCCGCACTCGCGGACGATGAGCGCGGTCAGCCTCGCCCGTTCCCGCCGCATACCGTCGGCCGCCCGTCTCATGATCCCGACCCGTTCGTCCCACGACAGGGCACCCCACCGCTTTGCTCCGCTCGTCGCCGCCTCGAGGGCGCGGTCCACGTCTTCGGCGTCCGTCGAGCCCGCCTCGGCAACCAGTCGATCGGGGTTTCCCGGGTCGGTCGAACGCAGGCCGGCGTCTCCGGTGGACCGCCCCGCGATCACGGTTCTGGCGTCGATCGGCAGTTCCGCGTCGAGGCTTTCGAGCGCACCCGTCAACGCGTCGCGGACGGCGGCACGACGGAGTTCCAGCAGAGGTTCGTTGTTGAAGTTCACGGGGCCCCCAGCAGCGATTCGAGGTCGGACGTGCCCGCCCTGGCCCGCAGGAACGAGTCGTTCGACGTGTTTTCCAGAAGTCGACGGACCAGATACGCCATGCCGGCGATCATGTCCCCGATGGGGCTGTAGGTCCGCACCCGGTATCCCAGCGACGATAGAGCCTGTTCGATGTCGTCCCCGAGCCCGCGCAGGACCTGGAACTCGACGAGGTCCGCACCGCCCACCGCCTCCGCGGCCGCGATCGCGTGGCTGATCGAGCGGAGGTTGTGGGACGCGATCGCGGGCCTGATCACGTCGCGGTTGGCCAGCAATGTCCGGGTCAGCTCCTCGTAGTTCCGGTCGCAGGCGCCGCGGTTCAGGAAGACCGGGGGCTCCCACCCGGCCTGCCGCGCCTCGACCACCTCGTGATCCCAGTAGGCGCCCTTCACCAGCCGGATCGTCAACGGTGTGGTCCTGCCGGATGATCGTTGCCACTCGATCCAGCGGTCGAGCTGCCCGGGCGAGTCGGTCAGGTAACCCTGCAGGACCATCCCGGCCGAGGGCCCGTCCCGAAACTCGGGCCGGGAGAGCAGGTCGAAGACCAGGTCCGTGACGGTTTCCCGCAGGTCGAGCGATTCCATGTCGATGTGGAGGTGGGCGCCCCACTCCCGGGCGGCCCTGAATAGCGCGAGGAGCCGATCGCGGGCGCCGGCCGCTCCGCGGGCCGGGTCGTCCGGACGGGCTTCCGGGGTCATCGCGGAGACCTTGACCGAGAGGTTCACCCGAGGCACCTCGCCATGGATGTCGTGTTCGAGGTGGGGGCGCGAAGGCCATCCGGGGGCGGCATCGGCGAGGACCCGAAGGGTCTGTTCGCACCGCCGGGCGTAGGTGTCGGCCTCGGCCTCCGTGACCGTCGCCTCGCCCAGGAGATCGACCGTGCTCGACACACCCCGCCTCCACATGCCCGCGAGTTCGTCCAGGGCCTCGTCCACCGATTCGCCGACGATGAACCGTGAGGCCATACCGCGGACCCCGGTGCGGGCGATCAGGCCGGTGGCACCGGCCAGCGCCCGGGTGCGGGCCGTTCTCTTCATGAGCCGGATCGTCCGGTTGGGTTCGGAGATCTCGCCCAGCAGCGCGGCGAGATGCCGCGAAACGTCGGGGGTGTCCCGGCACATCGGGGTGACGTCCACGAGGCGGAAGAGCGCCGCGCGCAGTTCGTCGTGATCGGCGATGCGGTCCACGACCAGCGAGTTGAACCGCTCGGCCGGGATCGACTTCCCCCTTCCGAGCTCGGCGATCAACCGCCGGCCCGCGGCAAGGACATCGGGTTCGGCGGGAGCCTCGAGCGGGGCGGCCACCGGCGGGGTCACGGGTAGAGCCCCCTCATCTGGTGGACCTCGGCGACCCGCTCGGCGGCGGCCGCGATGGCGGCCACCCGGAGGGACGTCCCGTGTTCCTCGGCGATCCTCGTCGCCGTCCTGAGGGCGCGCTCGATGCTCGACTCGATGCGGGCCGCGATACCGGCGCCGACCTCGAAGCCCGCGGCGACCTCGAGTTGGCTCTCGACGTAGCTTGCGATGACCCCTCCCCCGTTGGCGATCAGATCGGGCACCACCGTCACACCGTTCTGCTCCAGCACCCGGTCCGCAGCCGCGGTGACCGGCTCGTTGGCACCCTCGACCACGACGTCCGCGAGGATCCGGCCGGCGTTTCCCTCGTCGATGACCCCCGACGTCGCCGCCGGAATCAACACGTCGCAGTCCATTTCGAGGACCTCGTCCCTGCCGATGGCCTCTCCGTCGCAACACTCGGCGGGTGACCGGTCGGCTCCCAGGCCCGCCGACATGGAGACCGGATCGATGCCGCGCTGGTCGGCGACTCCACCCGCGAGATCGCCCACCCCCACCAACCGCCACCCCCGGTCGACCAGGAATCGGGCGGCGGAACCCCCGACCTCACCGAACCCGCAGACCGCGAAACGTGGGGCGTCCGGCAGGTCGAGCGTGGCGACCGCGATCTCCGCGGCGACGGCCACGCCCCGCCCGGTCGCCCGCCGGCGCTCGTCCACACCGCCGACCCGGGGGGACTTGCCGGTGACGTAGGACGCGGCAAAGCCACCGGATGTGGCCGCGCATGTGTCCATGATCCAGGCCATCTCGCGTTCCCCGGTACCCAGGTCGGGGGCCGGCACGTCCCGGTCGGGACCTATGACAGGGAGGATCTCGTTCGCGTACCGCCGGGTGAGTCGCTCGAGCTCCGCCGGGGACAGGCCATCGGGATCGCACCGCACGGCTCCCTTCGCTCCGCCGTGGGGCACGTCCATCAGCGCGCACTTCCAGGTCATGGTCATCGCGAGGGCCTTGACCTCGTCCAGCGTGACGTCGGGGTGGAACCGGATCCCGCCCTTCCCGGGTCCGCGGGTGAGGCTGTGCTGGACCCGCCAGCCCGTGAACGTCCGCATCGATCCGTCGTCGAGCCGGACCGGGACCGCGACCTCCACGACGCGCCGGGGACGGCGCAGCATCTCGTGGATCCCGGGATCCAGATCGACGATCGAGGCCGCGAGGTCGAAGTTCCTCACCGCGTCGGTCCAGTCGCGAAGTCCGATGTCGGTCGTCGACATTGGCCAAGCGTAGGATCGGGTCGCGGGGCCGGGCCACGGGCGAACGTCAAACTTTGGTCCGAAACGTTCGACGGTTGTCGAACCGGCCGTTCTGCCTTGTGGCAGGCTTGGCCGGTGAACGAAGCGGGTACGGGCGGACGTGAGGACATGGATCGGCGGTCGATCGGCGTGCTTTCCACCGGGCACGCGCTCGTCGACGTCTGCCAGGGGTCCGTGCCGGCGTTGCTGCCCTTCCTGATCGCGCGGAGGGGTTACAGCTACTCGGAGGCGACCGCGCTGCTTCTGGTGATGACGTTCGCCTCGTCCATGCTCCAGCCGCTGTTCGGCCACCTCACGGACCGCCGTTCGATTTCGTGGCTCCTGCCCGGCGGGATCCTGCTCGGTGGGCTCGGCATCGCCACGGTCGGCCTGGTCGAATCGTTCCCGGCCACCCTCGCGGCGGTCGGGCTGGCCGGTCTCGGTGTGGGCGCCTACCACCCGGAGGGCGCCCGCAACGCGAACTTCGTGGCCGGTTCGAAACGCCGTGCCACCGCGATGAGCCTCTACGCGGTGGGCGGCAACGTGGGCTTCGCCACGGGCCCCGTGGTCGCCACCCTGCTGGTGATACCCCTCGGCCTCGGCGGGCTCGTCTGGTTTGCGGCACCGATGGCCCTCGGGGCCCTGCTCCTGGCCCGCGAACTCCCGCGGATCGATGCCCGCCGGATGGCCGCCCTTGCGGCCGGTCCCGCCGGTGACGGCCGGCGGGGCAGGGACCGGTGGTGGCCGTTCGCCGGCGTCGCGACGGTGGCCGGGTTCCGCTCCGCGACCTACTTCGGCCTCCAGGCATTCGTTCCGCTCTTACTGATCACCCGGATGGGAACCAGCGACGCCGTGGGCAACGCCGCCCTGACGGTGTTCCTCGTGGCCGGGGCGGTCGGCACGCTCGTCGGCGGGCGGGTCGCCGACCGGATCGGAACCCGGCCCGTGCTGGTCGGTTCGCTCGCGATCTCCTGCCCGCTGATCCTCTCGTTGCTGGAAGTGGGCGAGGGTGCCGCGTTCCCGATCCTGGGTGCGGTCGGGTTCTTCCTGGTCGGGACCTTCTCGATCTCGGTGGTCCTCGGCCAGGAATACCTGCCGAACCGGATCGGCATCGCGTCCGGGGTGACCCTGGGCGCGGCGATCGGATTCGGCGGGTTCGTCGCCTGGCTGCTCGGCCTGCTGGCCGACCAGACGAGCCTCACGACGGTGATGGTCGTGATCGCTGCGTTGCCGCTTCCCGGATTTCTGATCAGCCTCGCCCTGCCCGGCGAGAATGACGGCTCCGAACCAATCGACGAGCCGGCCCGGACTTGAACCGAACCGAGTACAACCTCACCGACATCCCGATCGAACGACTGCGGGCAAGGCGCTCGGCCAAGTGGACCTCCTATCCCCCGGACGTCCTCCCCGCCTTCGTCGCCGAGATGGACTTTCCGCTCGCGGACCCGGTCAAGGACGCCCTTCGCGCGGCGATCGAACGGGACGACACGGGGTACGCGAACCCGCCCGCCTCGGACCTCGCGGCCGCGTTCTCCGGCTTCGCCGGGCGTCGCTTCGACTGGACGGTCGATCCGGGGATGGTCGCCGCTACGAGCGACGTGGTCGGGGGCCTGCGCTGGCTCCTGGCGAGCATCGCCGAACCGGGTGACCGCATCATCGTGACCCCGCCCGTCTACTACCCGTTCTTCTCGATCATCCCGGAGGTCGGCTGCGAGGTCGCCGAGGCGCCCCTGACGCCGGCCGGCACCCTGGATCTGGACCTGATCGAGGACAGGTTCGCCGCCGGGGCCCGGGCAATGATCCTGTGCAGCCCCCACAACCCGGCCGGCACCGTCCCCACCCGGGACGAACTCGCCCGGCTAGCCGGGATCGCCGCACGGCACGACGCCTGGATCCTCGCCGACGAGATCCACGCCCCGCTGACCCTTCCGGGCGCGGTCCACACACCGTTCCTCGACGTCTCCGAGGAAGCCCGGCAACACGGGATCTGCGTCACCTCCGCTTCCAAGACCTTCAACATCGCCGGCCTCGGCTGCGCCCTGTTCGTCACCGCCTCGCCGCGGGCGCTCAAGGTAGTGCTCGACCTGCCGCGGGGAGCCGGCCATGCGGGCCACCTGGGCGTGATCGCGTCCCAGGCCGCGTTCGAAGCGGGCGACGACTGGCTCGACCAGGTGATCACGCGCCTCGACGGCAACCGCAGGCTCCTCGCCGATCTCGTAGACCGGCACCTGCCCGGGGCGCACTATCGGCCTCCTTCGGCGGGGTACCTCGCGTGGATCGACGCCCGCGAACTGGGTCTCGGGGACGACCCCTCCGAGGCGATTCTCGAGCGGGCACACGTCGCCGTCTCGTCCGGTCCCGGGTTCGGGACGGGAGGCTCCGGCCATTTTCGGATAAACATCGGTACGACGCCGGAACTGATCGCCCACGCGATCGAATCGATCGGGGACATCCTTTGACCCAGGAAGACCGCCCAACCCGCGGTGCACCATCGCCTTCCCAGGTCGCCCTGCTCAACGACCTGAGACGCGCCCGGTCGGCCAGCGAGGCGGTCGAGGTGACCGCCCGGGCGGCGGTCGAGCAGTTCGGGGCGATCGGGGCGGTCGTCTCGGACCAGGACGGTCCGATCGCGGCCCGCCCGACCAGGCTCGATCCCGCCGTCATCGGCGGCCTCACCTCGATTCCGATCGGGGTCGGGGTCGGTTCGCCGGGCAACGAGCTGGCCGGCCATACCGTGGCCTGCTTCGCCCATCCGGAACTGGAGGGCCTCCGGCTCTCGGCTGCGTGGCCCGCCGAGAGCGCGGCCCGGATCGACGACCTCAAGGCTGCCGCCAACTCGCTGGCCGTCTGGCTGCGCCAGTTCGGTGACCCGGCCAACGAGTCGGCCACGAGATCGGCGGTAGGGCCGGGCCCATCGCTCCCGGACTACCGGCGGGTGGACGCCACCGTGCCCGAAGGCGGGTTCGAGAACCTGATCGACTCCGTCCCCGCCATCCTCTACGTGGCCGAGATGGGCGAGGACGGTGCGTGGACGTACGTCAGCCCGCAGATCGAACGGATCCTCGGCTACACGCCCGAGGAGTGGATGGCCGACCCGACCATGTGGTACCGGTCGATCCATCCCGACGACCGCGAACACGCGCTGGCCTTCGAGGACGAGCGCCTGATCGGGCTCGACATCCATCCGCCGGCCGAGTACCGGCTGCGCGCCCGCGACGGACGTTACGTCTGGATCTACGAGCGGGCCAAGCTGGTCCGGAACGACGAAGGGGTCCCCCAGTGGCACGGCGTGATGCAGGACATCTCGGCGTTGAAGGCCGCGGAGGCCGAGGTCGAGATGAAGGCGCAGCAGCAGCTGCTCGTCGCCCGGCTCGGGGAGATGGCGGTGCGCGGCGAAGAGCCGGACTCCCTGTTGCGTTACGCCGTCGAGTGGCTGGGACGCCTGGACGGCGTGCTCGAGGCCTCCATCTGGGAGCAGGAGAACTACAAGGCGCTCCACCTGTGCCACCGTTCGGGGGCGCTGGGCTGGTCGAACTCGCTCCCGTACGACCCCGACCAGTACCCGGACAGCCATCTCACCCAGGGCGACGTGGTGCTGGTGCCCTCGTGGGCCGACGACCCGCGACTCCAGCGCTTCACCCCCTACCTGCCCGGCTCCGTCCGCAGTTCGATGTTCGCCCCGATCATGGGCCCCCTCGAGCAGTTCGGGGTGATCATCGTCCACTCGGCGAAGATCAGCGCCTTCGACGAGCAGGACGGCAACTTCCTGCGGGCCACGGCCAACGTGCTCGGCAACTCGATCGAGCGCAGCCGGACGGACCAGTCTCTTCACCACCGGCTGAACCACGACCCGTTGACCGACCTGCCGAACCGGCAGCTCTTCACCCGTCGACTCGCCGAGGCGATCGACGAGGCGGGCGCCCGGGACGGGATCGTCGGGCTTCTGTTCCTCGACATCGACCACTTCAAGCTGATCAACGACGGGATCGGCCACCACGCGGGCGACGACCTCCTGCGGGAGATCGCGCCCCGACTCGCCGCCAGCGTGCTCCGGGGCGACACGGTGGCCCGCTTCGGAGGCGACGAGTTCGGCATCGTGCTCGCCTCGATCAAGTCCACGGAGGAGGCCCAGGAGGTGGCCCGGCGCACGCTCGAGAACCTCTCCAAACCGATCCCGGTGGCCGGCACCGAGCGCTTCGTCACGGCCAGCATCGGCGTGTCCACGTACCAGCCGAGCCGCGAGGAGCCGAAATCGGCCGAGGACCTGATCCGGGAGGCCGACGCCGCGATGTACCTGGCGAAGGAATCGGGCCGGGCCCGGTACGAGTTCTTCGGCAAGCCGATCCGCGACCGTGTCCTCCGCCGACTGGACGTGGAACGGCAGCTGCATGGGGCGATCGAGAACGGCGAACTCCGCGCCGTCTACCAGCCGATCATCGACCTCAGGGACGGTCGCATCTGCGCCTTCGAGTCACTGGCGCGGTGGCGACATCCGGAGGACGGCGAGCTGGCCCCGGACCTGTTCATCCCGATCGCGGAGGAGAGCGACCTGATCACGCGGATCGACAGTTTCGTGATGGCGGAGGCGATCCGCCAGACGGCGGTCTGGAACGAGGGCCGGGACGAGTCCGACCTGATCAAGGTCTCCGTGAACGCCTCGTCGCGACAGATCCGCAAGCCCGACTTCGCATCGGAGATCGCCGAGCTGCTGGTGGTGAACGACCTCCGCCCGGGCCAGCTGATCATCGAGATCACCGAGAACGTCCTGCTCACCGACAGCACGGTCATCGACGAGGTGCTCGGGGATCTCCACGACCTCGGGGTGAACCTCGCCCTGGACGACTTCGGGACCGGCTACTCGTCGCTCAGCTACCTCAACGAGTTCCCGCTGGACATGATCAAGATCGACCGCACCTTCGTCGAGGGACTGGGCCGGGGCGACCCCGGCACCTCGGCCATCGCGGACGCGATCGCGCAGATCGGCCGCGCCCTGTCGCTGACCGTCGTGGCCGAGGCGGTCTCGACGGAGACGCAGCTCCAGATGGTCCGGGACCTCGGCTGCCACCTGGCGCAGGGGTTCCTGATCGCGCCGCCGCTCGACGCGGACGCCGCCTCCCGCTTCGCCGAAGGACCGGAGCTACCCGACCTGATCCACTGACTCGAGGTCCCGCACGAAGGGCGGGCGAGCGAGCTCGATCTCCGGCGAGGGCCGGTACAGCGCGACCGGCTCGTGGTCCGGGATGACCCCGAGGATCTGGTTGACGCCGATGTCCCCGCGCTCGAAGGCGAGGTAGCTGGCCGTCATGTAGAGCCGCCAGACCCGTTCCCGCTGCTCCCCCACCTCGGCGATCGCGGCCTCCTGGTTGGCGGCCAGGTTGGCCACCCAGCGCCGCAGGGTCAGCGCGTAATGCTCGCGCAGGTTCTCCACGTCCCGCAACTCCTGGCCGGAGCGTTCGAGGGAGGCGATCACCCGGGCGACCCGGTGCAGCTCGCCGTCCGGGAAGACGTAGCGGGTGATGAAAGTGTTGGGCGACTCCTCGTTGCTGTGCTGCCGGCAGATGCCGTGATGCAGCGCGAGGCCGCCCGGCCGCCCGAGCCGGGCCGTCTCACGGAAGTAGCTGTCGATGTCCGACCCCGTGTGCTCGAACATCCCAATCGAGCAGATCTTGTCGTAGGGCCCGTCCTTCACCTCGCGGTAGTCCTGGATCCGTATCTCCACCTTGTCCGAGAGGCCGGCCTCCGCCACCCGCTCCCGGGCGAGCTCGGCCTGGGCCTCCGACAGCGTCACCCCGACAACGTTCACGCCGTAATTGGCGGCGGCGTGGATCGCCAGCGAACCCCAGCCGCACCCGATGTCGAGGAGGCGTTCGCCCTGCTGGAGGCGGAGCTTCCGGCAGACCACGTCGAGCTTCCGCTCCTGTGCCTCCTCCAGGGTGTCGTCGGGGGAGCTGAAGTACGCACACGAGTAGACCATGGTGGGACCGAGGATCAGGCGGTAGAACTCGTTGGAGACGTCGTAGTGGTGCTGGATCACCTCCCGGTCCCGCCTGAGCGAATGGAGCTTGCCCTTCGGTTTCGCCTCGATCTCGGGCGGCTTGGGCGGCGGGACCTTGATCGCGCCGAGCGTGGCCGCGATGCGCGCGGCCTCCAGCTTGTCCTTGGCCGTGAAGTCGAAGCCGTAAAGCCTGGCCCCTCCCGCCATGACACGCTCGATGCTTCCTTCGAGGATCAGATCGCCGGCCACGAAGGCCCGTGCGACGCCGAGCTGGTCCGGCCTCGCGATGACATAGCTGAGGGCCCGCTTGCTCCTCAGCACGATCACGTCGGGGCAGGATCCGGCCTCGCCGGGACCGATTTCGCTGCCGTCCCAGAACCGCAGCGCGGCCGGCAGGGGGCCGTCGAGACGCTCCTCGACGCGCTTCCAGAGGGGAACGAAACGATCGGCGACACCACCTGTGCTGTACATGAATTCGACCTTACTCTGGCCTCGCGCCCGCCTCAAGTGCTAGGTTGCGCGGGTTAGGCCGGGAGGAGAGAACCGGCGCCGCATCATGATGTTGGAGGAAGTTATGCCGACTGGGACAGTCAAGTGGTTCAGCGACGAGAAGGGATTCGGATTCATCACGCCTGATGATGGCTCCAAGGATGTCTTCGTCCACCACAGCGCGATCCAGGCCGAGGGTTTCCGCACCCTGGCCGAGGGAGCGAAGGTGAGCTACGAATCCGAAGAGGGCCCGAAGGGCCCCGCAGCCGCTTCCGTCGAGACCATCTGAGTTCCGACTCGGAAGCTGTACGAGACGGCCGCCTCCGGGCGGCCGTCGTCGTTTCAGGACCCGTACACCTCGGCCTTGATCATCGTCACGGAACGGATCACCGAATCGAGGAACGGCTCGATCTCGGGCAGCAGGGCCTGGTAGGCCTCCTCCCCCGCTTCCGTGATCGAGTAGAAGCGACGCGTCCGCTTGTCCGGGTGCTCCCAGTTCCCTTCGATCAGGCCCTTGCTCTCGAGGTCGCGGAGCAAGGGGTACATCGTGTTCGGGTTCACCGAGATGACCCCCTGGGTGAGGGATTCGATCGCGTCGATCAACTGGTTTCCGTACGAGGGCTCCCCGCGGATCAGGTGGAAGACCAGGAGCGGGAGCAGGTCCCGCCGCCTCATCTCCCCGCCGAACACGTCCTGTGGTTTGCCGGTCCGCTTGCGACGCGCGGGCGGCTGGGCGGCGCGGGCCGCCTCGGTCGCCTCCGCGACGGCGTCTCCAAGCGGCTTTGACGGCTCGGGCATCAGCCGCGAGTCTAGTCACGTGCGGGGCAAGAGTCCGGACTCCGATCTGCCGGCGCCGCATCCCGCCCGGCCGGACCGCTGATATCCGGCCGAGGCCGGATACTTTGCGGGTGACCTCCGGGCCCGGACAGCTCTTCGAAAGCGAGTCCTCGTTCAGCGGGCCGGTCGAGGTGGTGAGAACCATCTTCGCGGCCGAGGACGACGGCTTCGCCGTGGTCGAGGTGCGGGACGACTCGGGCGACGAGTTCGTCGCCACCGGCACCATCGGCCACCTCAAGCCGGGCGAGCGGGTGAAGCTGACCGGCGAGTGGACCGAACACGCCCGGTTCGGTCCCCAGGTCAAGGTGTTCACGGCGCTGCCGATGGACCCGTCGGACCGGGCCGGCCAGATCGCCTACCTGAGCTCGCTCCGGCACATCGGACCGATCCGGGCCGAGGCGCTCTGTGAGCTCCACGGCCCGGAGGTGCTCGAGAAGATCGCCGCCGACCCCGCCGGGATCCTGGGATCCCTGCCAGGTCTGGGCGAGAAGCAGCGGGAGGCCGCGCTCGAGAGCTGGTACGAGACCCGGGTGGTGCGCGACCTGCACGTCGAGCTCGCTCCCCACGGCCTCGCCCACCTCGCTGGGAAGATCCACGCCCGCTTCGGGGATGTGGCGATGCGGACGATCCGCGAGGACCCGTACTCGCTCACCGAGATCGACGGGGTGGGCTTCGCGCGGGCGGACACGATCGCGATCGCCGCCGGCTTCCCACCCGAGTCGGACCGCCGGGCCCAGGCGGCCGCCTGGTACCTGCTCGGCGAGGCGGAGCGGCGCGGGCACACCCACTTGCCGGTCGACGAGCTGGTCGGACAGGCGACGAAGCTGCTCGACTACCGGCCGGACCCGGACGTGCTGACCGCTGCCCGCGGCCTGATCGACGAGGGCGGACGGATCTACCGTCAGAGCACCCTGGACCGGGAGTGCTCGCTCGCCGCCGACCTGCGGGAGCGGGCCGAGGCGGAACCCCACCTCGACCACACCCCGGAGCAGTCGGGCGACGAGAGCCTGACCGCGGAGCAGTGGCAGGCGGTGGTGGGCGCCTTCCGTTCGCGGCTGTCGGTGGTCACCGGCGGTCCCGGCGTCGGCAAGACGGTCTGCACGAGGGCGATCGTCAAGGAGGCGAAGGAGGCCGGCGTGCGGATCGCCCTGTGCGCCCCGACCGGACGTGCCGCGCGCCGCCTCACCGAGGCCACCGGGACCGAGGCCCACACGATCCACCGGCTCCTCGAGTGGCGCCCCGGATCGGAGCCGACCTACAGGCCGGGTCATCCGCTGCCGGTCGGGATGCTGGTCATCGACGAGGCTTCGATGATCAACCTCCACATGGCCGACGTGCTCCTCGCCGGGCTCGGGCACGACACCCACATCGTGTTCGTCGGTGACGCGGACCAGCTCCCGCCCGTCGGGGCGGGCAAGCCGTTCGCGGACCTGATCGAGTCCGGGATCGTGCCGGTGACCCGGCTCACCCACATCTTCCGCCAGGCCGCGAGGTCGATGATCACGACCGCGGCCCACGAGGTGAACGAGGGGCGACCGCCCCACCTCCAGCCCGGTCCCGACCAGATCCAGGACTTCCACTTCGTGGAACGCGTCACCCCGGAGCGGGTGCGGAACGCGGTCGTCGAGATGGTCGGGGAGCGGGTCCGCGAGGGCCTTGGGTTCGACCCGATCCGCGAGGCGCAGGTGCTCGCCCCGATCTACCGCGGCGAAGCAGGCATCGACGCGCTGAACAAGGAGCTCCAGGAACGACTCAACCCGGACGGACGGCCCGCAGTGAGCGACCGGTTCCGGATCGGCGACCGCCTGATCCAGACCCGGAACGCGTACGAGTTCGAGTTGATGAACGGCACCATCTGCTTCCTCGTCGAAGACGATCCGGAAGAGGAGATGGTCGTCGTCGAGACCGACGACGGCCAGACGGTGGAGCTTCCGTACTCGGAAACCGGGGACCTGCGCCTCGCCTACGCGATCTCCGTCCACAAGTCACAGGGCTGCGAGATCCCGGTCGTGATCTTCGTCTGCCACCGGTCGCACTCGGGGATGCTCTCCCGTCCGCTCATCTACACCGCGATCACCAGGGCCAGGAAGATGTGCGTCCTCGTCGGCGACAAACCCTCCCTCGAGATCGGCGTCCGCCGCGACGAGGCGGGCCGCCGCTACTCCTCCCTCGCCGCCCGCCTTGCGGGCAACCTCGACGAGCACTGACCGGTCCCCGGTTCGTTCGGTTAGGGTCCGGCCATCGTGTCACGGAGCACACCCGTCTGGCCCGAGTCCGAACCGACGCCGTCGGAGCGGCTCTCGTATGCCGAGGCCGAGGCGTACCCGTTCTGGTTGTCGGGCCCGCGGCCCGACCCCCACCCCCGGCTGACCGGCCGGGCCGACGCCGACCTGGTCATCGTCGGGGGCGGCCTGACCGGGCTGTGGGCCGCGGTCCGGGCCAAGGAACGCGACGCCGGCCGGGACGTCGTCCTGATCGAGCGCGAGACGCTGGCGATCGGCGCCAGCGGCAGGAACGGCGGGTTCATGTCTTCGTCGCTGGTCCACGGGATCGGCAACGGTCTCGCCCGGTTCCCCGACGAGGTCCCGATGCTCGAGAAGCTCGGGCTGGAGAACCTCGAACAGATCGGGGCGACGATCGCCGAGCAGGGCATCGAGTGCGACCTGCGGAAGCCCGGCGCGATCGAGGTCGCGCTGACCGAGACCCAGGCCGAAGAGCTGGCCGACGGCGTGGAGGAACTGACCCGGTACGGCCACGAGGCGGAATTCCTGGACGCCGACCGGATGCGCTCCGTGGTGGACTCCCCCCTCTACAAGGGCGGCCTTTGGCAGCGCTCCGGCGAGTGGACGGTGGATCCCGTGAAGCTCTGTGACGGACTCGCCGAATACGCCGACCGGCTCGGAGTGAGGATCCATGAGAACACGCCGATGACGGGACTCGAGAAGTCCGGGCACGGCGTGGAGGTCCGCACGGAGGCGGGCACGATCCGCGCCGCCCGGGTCCTGCTCGCGACTTCCGCCTTCAAGGTTCCGGTCCGCCAGATCCGCTCCCGCGTGGTCCCGGTCTATGACTACGTTCTCGTCACCGAGCCCCTGACCCGGGAGCAATGGGATTCGATCGGCTGGTCGGGCCAACAGGGTCTCTCCGACTACGCCAACCAGTTCCATTACCACCGGCCCGTCGATGGCGGCCCGGACGCTGCGTCGGAGGGTTCACCCGGCGGCCGGATCCTCTGGGGCGGCTACGACGCGATCTATAACTTCGGCGGCCGGGTCGAGGACGATGCGTACCAGCGGGAACGCAGCTTCGCCGGCCTCGCACAGCGGTTCTTCGCCGCGTTCCCCCAGCTGGAGGGGGTGAGGTTCTCGCACCGCTGGGGCGGCGCGATCGACACCTGCTCCCGCTTCTTCGCCTTCTACGGCACGACGATGGAGGGCCGCGTCGGTTGGGCGGTCGGACACACCGGCCTCGGGGTGGGCGCGAGCCGCTTCTCGGCCGGACTCGGCCTGGACATCCTCGACGGAGTCGAAAACGAGGTGACCCGCTCCAGGTACGCGACCTCCAGGCCCGTTCCGTTCCCACCCGAGCCTCTGCGCTGGGGCGTGATCCAGTTCACGCGCAACCGACTCGCTGCCGCCGATCGCAAGGACGGCCGCCGGGGCCTCTGGCTCAGGACGCTGGACCGGCTGGGCCTCGGCTTCGATTCCTGAAACCGAGACCCGTCCGGTCTCGGGATCAATTCTTCCGGGCGTGCCTCGCCGCGGCCTTGGCGAGGCCGGTCGCCTTGACCGAGCCCCAACCGCTCGCCAGGTCGAAGCCCTTGTCGGTGTCGCAGCACCCGAGCGGCCCGGTACCGCCCTGCGCCGGCGGGATCGCGGCGCCGGTGTCGTTGTTGCCCGCGACGATGTCGCGGAACACCGAGTGGCGAGCCCTGCTCTTGCCGAGCTTGTAGAAAAGCGGGTTCGCGAAGCCGATCGGCTTCCTGCCCTGCTTGCGCAGCTTCTGCGAGACGAGGGTGACGAGACCGGCCATGAGGGGCGTGGCGGCGCTGGTGCCGCCGATCGGCTGCCAGCCTCCTTCCGGCAGGTCCTTCGACGTGCATGACCCCTCCGCGGTGCAGTAGACGCTGTAGCCCGGCATGAAGTCGGCCAGCGCGGCGATATCCGGCAGGGCCCGCGTGAGGCCGAGCGCACGGAAGCCCTTCGTCCCCTGCTGGTACCAGGGTCGGCTCGTGGCGAGGATGCTCAGTCCGCCGCCGCCACCGCTGACCCCCTTGGAACCCTCGTTCCAGGTGAACTCCTGCCTGATCCGGTTCCTGGCGTCGAGGACCAGGTTGGTGCCGCCGACGGCGGTGACCCACTGCGAGCTGGCCGGGTCGTTCACGGCGAGGAGCGGGAGCGCGCCCGAGTTGCCGTCGAGGGAACATCCGGCCGACCCGGTGTCACCGGCCGCGGCAAAGACCGAGATGCCCGCCCCGGCCGCGACCGCGAACAGGTTGTCCATCCCGCGCCGGTACTGCATCTGGGCGAAGAGCCAGGGTTCGCACATGCCCAGCGAGATCGAGATCGCGTCGGGCTTGCTCCGGGGGCCGCCGAGCGCGCGGCCGACCTGCCTCATGAGACCGGCCTCCGAGCCGTGTCCCTGGTAGACGTCGATCGACTTCAGGCGCGGGGCGACGGCGGTCAGTACCTCGAGGTCGAGGGTCGTCTCGTCACCGGGAGCCAGGGCCTTCTTTATGCCGACCCTGGTGATCGGTGTGGGCGGCACGCGCTTGCCGTAGCACTTGCCGTAGGTCTCGATGTCGGAGCGCCTGAAGCCGTCGGTCTCGATGACCGCGATCCGCATGCCCTGCCCCTTGAAGCCCTGGCGGTGGAGGGTCGAGATCCCGTACGCGTCGAGCCACTGGTTGGGGGTGAAGTTCCGGAACTCCTCCGGGAGGGCGATCATGCCCCTCCTCCCCGCTGCGCACCCGGACTGGGTGCCGCTGTGGGGCCTCATGGAACTGTTGGCGGGGAACGGGCTGCCGGAAGGCTGGGGCGGGTACTTGCCGAGGGTCTGGAACTTTTCGGGGTCGCTGTCGAGGAAGGAGATCCCGGTCACGATGTCCGAGATCCCGGCGGGAACCGTGGCCGGACCTCCGTCGCGGACGGAGGCCACGGAGGCCCCCGGCTCGAGGAACCGTTTCGCCTGTTCGGCCGTCATGTCCACGAGCAGGTTCTGGCCGGCCCCGTCGACCTCGGCCGACATCCCCCTGGACTCGAACCACTCGATCGCCCGGGACTTCGTCTTCGGACTGGCCCCGAAGCGCTTCACTATCCAGGCCACCGGACGGTACTGCTGGTAGCGCCTGCTGTTCGGGCTGGACACCGCCTTGGCGAACTTCTGCAGGCCCGAGGGGTGGGCGAGCCTCACCATCGCAGTCGCATACCAGCCGGGCGCCGGCGCGGCGGAGGCGGGACTCCCCGAGGAGACGAAGGCGATGGCGCAGACGGTGAGCGCTACGGCGACCGTCCCCGCGAGGACTCGGTGGACGGTCGGGACGAGAGGGATCTGGGAATTGTTCATCGCGGGTCCTTTCCGGCTTCAGATCGGTTCCCTTCCTCACCCGGGCGGGAACCCGCGAAAGTATCCATCACTCGTAGGACACGGCCTCCAGCACGTCCAGCCTGGCGGCCTTGCGTGCCGGGTAGATCGCGGCCACGACCCCGGCCAGCGCGGTGAGGATCAGGATGATGACGAGCGTCCCCACGGGGTAGCTCAGCTCGAATCCGTCGCCGCTCAGGGGGATGCCGATGAGGAAGGCGAAGATCACCCCGACGACGAGTCCGGAGACCGCCCCGATGATGGCGGTGATCACCGCCTCGTAGCGCACCATCCGCTTCACCTGGCGGCGGGACATGCCGACCGCACGGAGCATCCCGAGTTCCCGGGTCCGCTCGTAGATAGAGAGGATGAGGGTGACCACGATCCCGACCAGGGACACGATCACCGCCAGCGCCAGCAACACGTAGATCATGGCCAGCAACCCGTTGATCTGGGTCTTCTGCTGTTCCTTCAGTTCGGCCTGGTTCAGGACGTCGACCGTCTTGAAGCCGGTCTCGTCGAGCCGGTCCTGGATCCGCTCTTCGGTCGCGTCGAGGTCGACTCCCGGATCGAGCTTCACGAGGCCGACCGCGTCCGCGGTCTTGTCGAAGTCCCGCGCCATCGAGTCCTGGGTGATGATCGCGTCGCCGGCGAGGGAGATGCTGTCGGTCTTCATGATCGCGGCCACCTCGAACTCGAACTCCCGTCCGGTCTGGGACATGAGCGTGACGGTGTCCCCCACTCCGGCCCCGATCGAGTCCGCGAGCGAGTCGCCGATCACGATCTCGCGGTCGGTGAGCCCGGTCAGGTCCGCGTTGGAGCCTTCGTCCCAGTCGATGGTGAAGACCTTCGTGATGTTCTCGGGGTCGACCGAGGACACGGACGACGTGTCTCCGTCGACCTTGGCCGCGACGAAGCGGATCCCCGATGCCGCTTCGACGCCTTCGATGTCCTGGACCTCCCGGATCGCGCCCGCGGGAATGGGCAAAAAGCCGCCGCCCTGGCCCTGGAGGATGATCTCGCCGGGCACCTGGTCCTCGATCACCTTGTTGACCGAGCTGCTGAGGCCGGACGCGAAGATCGTCACGAAGGCGATCAGGGCGAGTCCGATCATCAGGGCCGCTGCCGTTACGGCGGTGCGGGACGGGTTGCGTTGCGCGTTCTCGCGGGCGAGGCGACCGGTCAATCCACCCATCTTCTCGATCGGAGCCCCGAGGGTTCGCGCGGCCGGAGTGACCAGCTTCGGCGCGAAGATCGAGATCGCGATCAGGACGCAGACCGCGCCGCCACCGATCTGGGCGGCGCCGCTGCCACCGTCCTTGCCGCCGATCAGGGCGGTCGCGATGAGCAGGGTTCCGATCACGGCCAGAAGCACGGCGATCACGCTCCGGACCACGATCCGGCTCCTGCCGCCGACGACGAGCGTCTCGGACAGCGCCGCGATCGGCGGTACCCGGGTCGACCGGAACGCCGGTACGAGCGAGGAGACCAGGGTCACGCCGACGCCGATGACCAGCGAGACGATGATGGTCCGGGGCAGCACCTGGAGCGAGTTGGCGGGAAGGTCGGCGCCGATCGCCTTCAGGACGGCGCTCAAGCCGGCCGCGAGCCCGTAGCCGACCAGGAGGCCGAGCACGGACCCGATGAGGCCGATGATCAGCCCCTCGACCAGGACGGTGCCGAGGATCTGTTTCCGGCTGGCGCCGAGGGTCCGCAGCATCCCGAACTCCCTGGTGCGCTGAGCGACGGTGATCGAGAAGACGTTGAAGATCACGAACGAGCCGACGAAGAGGGCGATCGCGGCAAAGGCCAGCAGGGCGATGGTGAGGAACTGGAGGCTGTCGCGGATCTCGCTCGCGTTGCGGTCCGCGTTTTCCTGGGCCGTCTCGACCCTCAGGTCGGCCGGCACCACTTCCGCGATGCGGTCGCGGAGTTCCTCCGGCGTGACGCCACCCTCCGCGGCGATGGAGATCTGGTCGAACTCGCCTTCCTTGCCGGTGAGGCGCTGCGCGACGGGCAGTTCGACCTGGGCGATCGAGGTACCGCCGAACGAGGAGCCGCCCAGCCTGGTGAAACCGACCACCTCGAACGGCACCGCACGCTCCTCGGCGCTGAGGAGTATGGTGTCGCCGATCTCGATTTCCTTCCGTTCGGCCGCCGCCTCGTCGATCGTGGTCTCGCGGGCGTTCCGGGGGGCGTGTCCTTCGGGATACGTGAACGCGTCGAAGATCCTGGGAACCGCCGAGGCGATGAACTGAGGCGCGAATCCGCCTCCGATCGAGTCTCCCTCGTCGTTCAGGATCGCGCCCTGGCTGAAGATCGATCCGGCGGCTTCGCGGACTCCCTGTACCTGCCTGACTTCGTTCAGGACCCTGGCCGAGAACGCGGGCACGCTGCCGTCCTGCTGGTCCACCTCGGACTTGGCGGTCACGACCACGTCGGTGCCGGCGAGCGACTCGTTGAAGATCTCGTCGAATGCCTGGTTGGTGGTGTCGGTGAGGATGTAGGTGCCGGCGACCAGGGCGATGCCGAAGACCACCGCGACGGCGGTCATCAGGGACCGCCATTTGCGGGACCAGAGGTTCTTGAACGTCAGGCTGAGCATGGGCGCGCTCCCGGGCCGGGCCTAGGCGAGGGTCTTGAGGAGCTCGATCACGTTGTCCGCCGAGACCGGTGGAGCGTCGTGGACGAGCTTGCCGTCGCGCAGGGCGATGAGGCGGTCGCCGTGGGCTGCCGCGTCGGGCTCGTGGGTGACCATGATCACCGTCTGCCCGACCTCGTCGGCGGCGCCCCGGAGGAGCTTCAGGACGTCCTCGGATGCCTTGGAATCGAGGTTGCCGGTCGGTTCGTCCGCGAACAGGACGGCGGGTCTGGTGACGAGCGCGCGGGCCACGGCGACGCGTTGCTGCTGGCCACCGGAAAGCTCGGAGGGCCGGTGGTCTCGGCGGTCGCTCAGGCCGACCCTGTCGATCACCTGGTCGACCCATTCCTTGTCCGGCTTCCGCTTCGCGATCGAGAGCGGCAGCAGGATGTTCTCCTCGGCCGTCAGGACGGGAAGCAGGTTGAAGAACTGGAACACGAATCCGAGCTTGTCCCGCCGCAGCTGGGTCAGGTCGCCGTCGTCGAGGCCGGTGATTTCCGTGCCGTCGATCTTCACGGATCCGGCCGTCGGCTTGTCCAGGCCGGCGAGGATGTGCATCAACGTCGACTTGCCGGACCCGGAGGGACCCATGATCGAGGTGAACTTCCCCTTCTCGAAGGTTACGTCCACCCCGTCGAGGGCACGCACTTCGGCCTGCCCTTCACCGTAGACGCGTTCGACCCCGGAGGCCTCGACGATCGGGGCCTCGGAGGACTCGGAGGACGTGGGAGCAGCGAGTGCAGATTCCATCCCGGCCAACCTAACAGCCGAGGTAAGCCCAAACGTTCGGATATCCGCACTTCCGGGAGGACGAACGACCCGGGGGGTTCAGGCGAGGGCGGCAATCGACTGCCCGAAGCCCGGAAACAGGGGACTCTGAGGGAAGGGGGTTCGGGCCTTCGTGGCTACCCGGGCTCCCGGGAAAGGTTCCGGAGGGTGTGACGAGACCGCAGATCGAATCGAGACCGGAAAAGTCGGCGTTATAAGACGAAAATCCCGATCTGGAAGAACCGGTGGCTTCCGGACGGCTGGTGGTTCCTGCGGACCGCCCGGGGCAGCAGCCTGCAACGAGAAAGGGCGGCCCCGCAGGGCCGCCCTTTCGAC